>OASS01000004.1_pt1 | contig 291508 bp, 271 predicted proteins | sample 1475811 | NCBI WGS metagenome assembly OASS01 (sample SAMEA2579922, study PRJEB22360) | human gut metagenome | biome: human gut; feature: human-associated habitat; material: faeces | place: Denmark | collected 2008/2010 | reverse complement strand
TGTCTTTGTTCATGCCTTCCGGAAACTCGCGGTCTACGATCTTCTTCAGGTCTTCAATCTCTATCTTGAACGTCGTTCCTCCTACATTTTCCAATATGTTGTATTCGCTGGGATCGACATCATAGGTCTTCTTTCCATCCATGATCTGGATCTTCACGGTATCCGGATCAAAGGTCAGTGCTTTATCCATCTTGTCATGGAAAGCGAAGTAATAACTGTGATATCCATTCATATCCGGTACAGCTGTATCATAACGATACGGAACGGTCTGACCGATCTCATAATCTGCGATATCGTTCCATCCATCTGCGCCGATCTCTTCTTTGTGGTCATCCTCCAGGATCTTCTTCGTGATCGAAGGATAGTCGGATTTGATCTTTACAGCAGCATTCGGATTAGCCGTGTTTACCATACACAGAGAGCTTGCGGAGTGCGTCCCTGCATTATCGGAGATCTCATCGGTGATGTAGTATCCGAAATCCAGACCGTCGAAACGGATATTGCCGTTATCCATCGTTTGCGTGACATGGATATCGGTCCCTTGTTTCTTCTGTGCACGCAGCTCTGTAGTGATCTCTTCGATGAAATAGCGGAATTCGCTGTATCTTCCTTCCAACTTCTGTTCTGTCACAGCACCTTCCACCTTATGATTGTTTAAAGACTGGATGTAGTCGACTGCTTCGTATTCCGTCACTTCCTTTGCCGGTTTGTTCAGGCGTTTCCCGATGACCTTCTGCAGGACATCCTGATAGGCAGGTGTCCAGGTATAGTTCACACTTTCCAGATGTGCTGCATTCTTTACAGAGAACAGCTGATACAGCCGGAATCTCTTACCGACGAGTGATTGACCGTCATTCGCTTCGATGGTGATCGCAGCACCGCCTTTCTTCAGGTCCACGATACCACCCGGCGTCGTGATCTCCTGGGCTGCATGGATCACCAGACTAGTGATGGTCAATGCCGGTAGTGCACCGGATAACAGCATCCCTGTCGCCAGAGCAGGGATCCCCAGATATTTCATTACGTTCTTTTTATTCATTCTCTAACTCCTCCTTGTAAGCTTTTTCTCCCTAAGAACATCAATCCCATGCCTATGATAAACATCGGGAACATGAGATCACTGCCTGTTTCCGGCAATTTGATACCTACCATATTCACGATCTCCATATGCACGACTCTTGCTTTCTTCGTACCCTCGATGCGGATAGCACCTGTCGTGACCGTATCTTTCGGTGTATATTTCTTACCATCTACCCATAACTCGAACAGGTCATTGACCGGCGAAGAGACGGTCTCGATCTCATAGATATGCGGCTGTTTCGTATCCGGATCTAGTGGAATACGGTATCCATCCGGTGCTTTCGTTTCTTTGAGGTAATGCTTCGTTCGATCCTTCAGACCGGCAAAGCTCAATACACCGTTATATGAGGTTCTCTTTGCGACTACCTTCGTACACGCTTTATCGCTGTATAGCGTAAATTCCGCACCGTCCAGCAGCTGCTTGTGGTCGTTGAGCTTCGTGATCTTCAACGTGAACGGAGATACCTTATCACTCACGGTTATGATGCCATCGAATGCATCTGTCTTTTGAAAAGTGATACCGGTATTCGTCAGGTCTGTTAGTACCTTGACGCCCCCACCGGATAACACTTCAAAACGTACTTCGGTAGGATTGATATCATAGCCATCCATGACAGCTTTTTCCTTCAATGTATAGACACCCGGGCGAAGACCGACGAACTGAATGAGTCCGCTCTTATCTGTTTTTACTTCTGAGGTAGTTCCATTCGGTTTTGTGAATGTGAAGATCGTATTTGGGATATTCAGCTTAGGTTCTTCCTGGACCTTATGGATCTGCAGCTTGATGATATCCTCTAGGACATTTTTTGAAACTGTGATGACACTGGTCGTTTGTGCTGCAGGATTGATCGTCACATCATATGACTTAGGATCCAGGCGATATCCCGGACTGGCCTTCGTCTCTTTCAGGGTATATTTTCCCAGATAGAGACCTGTTTTCGTGGCATTACCATTCTTATCCGTGGTCAGCGTTGTGACCAAAGCGCCTTTTTTATATTTCACGCTCTGATCGGCAGGATCCAGGATATTCTCCTTCGCTCGCAACTCATAGACAGCGCCCTGCAGCGTTGCGTCTCCCTGTGGTTTTTTATTCGTCTTACTATCTGCCTTGGATAGTTTCAATGTGCCGGACTGGCGTTTATCTGTGCCTGTCACGGTAATGGTCTGGTTATTATTGGAAATTGTGACAGGGTATTTCGTCTTATTGAGCGTATATCCTTTTGGCGCAATGACCTCTTGCACATAATACGCTCCGACACGCAGATACCCGGACATGAAATACCCGGATGCCTTCGTAACGAGGCGCTGGAGCTCCTGACCTTGTTGGTTGAAAATCGCATACGTCGCACCTGCGACTTGTTTCTTGGAATCCGTATCGACCTTACGGATCTGGACACGCCCTTTCTTCCAACCATTACGAGCAGTGAAAGAGGCCGTCTTATTGGCAGATACACTTACCGTATGGATCGTCTTGTCCAGAATCAGATGATTCGGTACAGCGCTCTCCTGGATATAGTAAGTCGAAGGTGCGAGATTATTTACCGTAACAGTACCATCAGAGCCTGTTTTGTAGGTTCCGATCGGGGAAGACATATCGGCATTTTTAGATACCTTGAAGGAAGTATTAGGAACCATATTCCCATCTTCATCCTGTTTCGTGATCTTTAGTGCACCATACTTGTTGACCTTGACTCTTAGTGAGAATGCTCCAGGATCATTTTTTAAGGGAAGGATAATATCTTGACCGCCAGCCTTTCTATGTACGAGAGATTGACCAATCATTTCTGGTTTAATTCTATTGAGCTTATATGTACTAGTTTCACTAGCATTAGAGCTGGCAGAGATTGTTAATTTATTTCCACTACGTTTTACTGTAATTCCTTTCGGAATACTTTCTTTACCTTTGAAATCTTGCAGGACATTATTGGTGTCAGTCAGTGTAGTGCTGTCACCGGCATTCAAGGTAACTGTTTTTCCATTGAAGCTAGGGCGCTTTCTCATATTCTTGATCAATGTATTGACTTCAGCTTTTCGTTTTTCATAATTGGGAACATTATGTGCAGTTGGCTTATAACCAAGATATTCCCACACCATCAGCTGGCCAACAGCATAATTCCACTTAGATTGATTAGTGTTGACGTAGGCATAGTACCAGATATCGCTAATTTTATCTTCCTGAATTAAAGAAGTAACATACCCACTCCAATTACCAATGACTTCCCAAGGCTCACTGCATACACCGACACCTTGTTCGACATGGATCTTTTCAATCTTTTGATGATCGAACCATGCAGTTTGCGCAGGATTATCCGGATTATGTGCTTGTCCACTATGCCAGTATCCGGTATCTTCCAACTTTGTGACATTGGCTTTGATCATTACCGTGGACAACATATTGGATCCACATAGCAAGATCGAAGCGAATATCATGACGATACTTTTTAATTTCTTCCGCATCTTGTTTTCCTCCATAAATTTTCACTTATTTTTTTTGATATAGGCATTACTCATACAATGACATATACGAAACCTTTTCCTATGTTCGTCTTACGCTGCGAACAGCTGCGAGCCATATCTTACCTTGTAGTAATTCATATGATTACCTCCAAAATTAAAAAGACGAACTTCTGTCCGTCTTGAATTTCTATTAACAAAAAAGAAGCGATATTTTCGCTTCCTGTATCATGTAAACTAATACCACCAAATCGAATATTTTTCAGTTCCATCACTGTAACGTACACCAGTGCTATGCCAACCTAAAGCAAAATATGGATCATTTTCATCGTCTGATTCAAAATGAGACATTGCCCAAGCCTCAGCTTCTGACAAAGTATCGAATATAGGGGACTGCATAGAAATTGGTAATGCCTCTGGATTTTTCCTTCCATCATCTACGATATATGGCTCAGAAGGTGCCGGAGCAGGTGTTGACGGTTTTACCTGAGAAGGAGCGGAACTCTGCGCTCCATTGGAACCGGAGAAGCTTCCGGTATTCGCAGTGCTGCTTCCTTGTCCTCCACTTGTCCCTGCATTTTGATTACCTGTAGATGGAGAGGAAGTCTCTGATCGTTGTCCAACATCATTGTTATTCTGGGCTGCTTCAGATTTCTGTCCTTCCGTAGTTGCTTTTGCCTCTTCTTTTTTCTTTACTATGACTTTGAATTTCTTCTCTGTCTTGTTTCCGTTCGCATCAAATGCTGTTACAATGATTTCATAAGTTCCGGCTTTCTTTGTGTTTAATTTTCCTTTATCAATGTAGTAGCCGGATTTTTTAGTTTCTTTATCACTGTATTTCAAAGCACCATCTACGGGATCCTTTACTGATTTTACATTGTCTTTCAGATTAAGTTTATCACCTGCAGTGATTGTGACTTTATCCTTCTTCAGTACAATTTCAGGTTTCTTCGTATCTTTAACTGTGATCTTCACATCTTTCTGGATAGTCTTGTCCCCATCCGTAAATGTGACCTTCAAGGTCTGATCTCCAACTTTCTTTGCATTAAAATCCTGTACTTTATCTACTTTGATATTTTTATCAGATTTTTTTGCGTCAAAGAGTTTGTTGTTGTCGAGTTTATCTCCATATTCTATAGTCAGCTTATCTGCCGGTGTGACTTTTAAATCCTTGTTGCATCCTGTTAATACAAGTGCTGCCACTGCAGCGATACTTAGTAATTTCTTCATAATAGTTTCCCTCCACTTTCTATCTATTTTTAGTATATCACTATCGTAAGGTGATAACAATTACATATCCTCTTCGATATCTCTTTTTATGTTATTCCTACTATATCTGTCCTATGCAGATACGGTTGTCCTCCATCTTTCTGGATATTTCTCTTTTATTTGTTATAATAGAATCAAATCCTACCTTGTAGCCGATTGTAGATGTTTGTAAGTCCTACAGTTTCTTTACCGATAGAAAGAGATAAGTGTTCTTCGTTCTTATCATCTACGATCGGCTAGATGGTAGGATATTGGCGTTACAGAAATTGTATAATTCATTCAATCCGTGTATATCACTGCTTTTTTTCTGAAATCGTATATGTTTTTGTAATATTACTATGGTTTCTTTTCAGGAGATATGGTACTATTTCTACAGCATTTCATGTGCTGTAGTCGACTGTAGATTGTAAAGAATGTGTTAAGACTCTTCAAACCATACAATATCTTATCACTTTTATTCCCTGTGATCTATAGTCGACTAGAACACATGAATATGTAGTATGTATCCTGTAGTCGGTGACAGATCGTTGATTTTGCCTGTTCATAGAAATCTCATCTTAAGATGAGTGGTGAGGTTTCTATCAATTTGTCATCGTCTAGAGAATAGTATAGACATATGTTTTCTAATGCTCTTATCCTGTAGTCGGTCGTAGATTTTGCATATCTGTATTCTTAACAAAATTCTCAACAAAAACACACTTCAAACAGTCAATTTGCGAATCTACGACCATCTAGAGGATGAGATGTGTGTACCAGTGACTGGTACATTCAAATCCACGTTCGCTCTGAATCCGTCACTGTGTTCCTATCTTGTAATCGGCTGTGGAAAGTTCACTTGTATAAAAATTCATGAATCAATCATAACCCCGATTCTTCCCAGAGTTTTCTACAGTCGATTTTAACGTAGGGAGGTACGTGTGTTAATTTAATTGCTAGGGATTGGCGCTTTCTTTGCATGAATGTATTGCGATTCTACATATTCTTCTATATTATAGCCGGCTGTAGATATGATAAAATTGTAAGCATGTATATAGTGACAGATTCTAAATATATTTATATTATATACTTTTACTCCTATCCTTTTACAGTTGATTATCCTCATCTACAGTCGGCTAGAATACAAGAATGAGTATGTATATCACGTACCAGTCACTGGTACGATTCCTGATACGATTTCCTTCTGAAATCATGATAAAGGATCTTCACTCTTGATTTCCCATCGTTTTTTTCAGATTTCATCTGTTTTCGGAAACGATGATGCTTCCTGAAAACATCCGCATGATTTTCTCCGCTCCATATGTGTGTTTCTATGTTTATGCCGAGATATGGCTCATGACACCTTTTCATATGAATATTCATCTTATGGCTTTTTTTTCATAAGAGGTTCGCATGTACCAGTGACTGGTACATGCTTTATTTTTTATATCCCGCTCTTCTATCAGCTTCCGCGCTTACCTTACAAAGGGCATAGCACAAGACACTACTTTGGATCCATATGATCCCGATGATAACGATCCATACCATTGATATCATCCTTTCCTGTACCAGTCACTGGTACTTCGTATCCTTTGTATGCAGGGATTCCTGACTCTGCCATTCTTCTAGCCTCTTACTATATTTCATTCGCATACCATAATAAGTAGATAACGATATGCCCAGCTTTTTCGCAGCATCCTTGCTCGTTATCCCACGCTGTAATTGCAGGGATGCGATTTCCAGGAATTTCTTACTACAGCTCATTGCCGGCCGCCCGGAATGTATTCCGTTTTGACGTGCATTCTGTATCCCGATACGTTGTTTCTCCCTGCGTATCTTTTCTTCTACAAAGGCACTTTCACTCGCTTATATCAAACATATGAAGGGTCCCAGCATGTCTTTATCGATCTCTTCATTAGGCAGTCGTTCAAAGCACATCTTTGCGGTTGATAATGTTTTTGACAATTCTAAATATGTTTCGATCTTCATATGAGTTCTCCTTTCCCTTCGATCCTATCTGAACATAGATGTACGTTCCTGTACCAGTCACTGGTACATCCTCTCAGACATTCGTGCAAGATCTTTTTTTACGAATTCATCTAATGATATCTGAAAGAAATCGGCAAGCTTCAAAACTACTTCTATCCTCATATTTTCATCATTTTTCTTAGATAATATCTGAAGCGTATTCGTATTGATACCTGTTTCTTTTGTAATCTTTCTAAAGGATACATCTTCTCTAAATTTTAGATAATTAAAATTTTTCTGTAGATACATTGCACTCATCCTTCCTATTGTGGCAATATGTATGTGTAAATACTTACACACTAACGGATTATCTGTTGTAGAAATCGGCAGAGAAACGGAACTGATGTCATCTCCTGGTAGAGTGGAGATGATGTTTATGGGATTTTTTAATTTTGTAATTATAATCTTATTGATTATCAAGACTCTTATTGAGCTATATAAAACTTCTAAGAAGTAAGATATGATTCATTTTAGTTTTCTGGTTTTCATAAGTATCAGTTCAAATTACAGTTCTTATCTCAAAAATCCTTGAGATGTACAGACTGTAATCGCTACTCTGTCGACTTCTACAACAGATTTTTTGTATCACTCACTGGTACATATTTTGAAAGATTCTCTGCTGTTACAGTCGGTAGGGAATCAGGACACATATCGTCTCCTGTAGAAAGGAGTCGATGATTATGGAATATGTTGATTACATAATCAAGATCTTAACAATAGTTTCTAGTATTCTCGCGATTTATTCTCGTTGAGGCTCTGTCCATTTCCATAGCACTTATTTCACAGAAGATGAGGTTATGGCGATTCTCTACCGACTGCAACAGCAGATTTTTTTGTACCACTCACTGGTACATTTATAATGACGCTCTATATGTATTCCGTTTTATGTATCGTTTACTTTATCCTCTATACTGTTTTTACATTTCAAATCAACATTTACAAATTCATCCAGACTGATATTGAAAAACTGAGCTAATATAACGATGACCGATATCTGAGGGTTCGGAGTTTTACCACATTCTATATAGTAAAGAGTAACATAGTTGATATTCGTCAACTCTCCAAGCTCACGATAACTCAATTTCCTTTTTTTTCTACAATATGCAAGATTCTCTTTTATCTTCATGTACAAGGCTCCTTATTTTTGATATACTGTTAAATATACTTAACGAATACTTGATGTGGAGGAATATATGGAAATATACATAAATTTAACTACCGCAATAATAACGCTCATCACCGCACTTTGTGCCGCTTATACTGCTAGAAATGAAAAGACTACAAAGACGGAAATGCCCTCAATAAAACAAATAATGAAGAATGGAAATATAAGTACCTCAGGTAATGATTCCCCAGTTATTATCAATCAAAAAAATATATGTCCGACAATGAATAAGGCGTAACGTATCAGAGATAGTGAAACATTGAAACGGGCTTCAAAAAAGAGATCGAAGACGAAGTCTAAATATATTTATGCTACATCATTGCTATTGCCTTTATTGCTTTTTATTCTTTTTTGGATGAATGAATATCCAGCCGCTGATTATACTATAGATGATCCATTTCGTGATTTTTTAGGTAGGGTATTACATACTATATTACTAGTAATGATACAAGGAATCAAAATTGCCTTTTATATATCCATCATCCTCTTACTTTTCGAAATCAAAAGGGTATCAAGAGATATAAAATGTAAAAAAGTTAAAGCTTTCTCCTATATCAACCTTTTATGGATATTAGCGGTAATCACACAAAGTATCATTTTATATTGTATGGCATCTAATCAAATAGCTAATGATGTCATAATAATGTTATTATTATTCATCGTTTCCAGATATGATTGTATGCAATTGATACATTTATATTTTATTAGATCGAGGTTTGAACAAAGTGTAATCCAATATTGGAGGATCATATTGTTCTTCATTATCATCTTAATATTCCTATTGCTACAGGATTCTATCCTTCCATTTATTCCAAGATATAAAATCCCGGTTTCGTTCGTGTGATGCCATTATCGCACCAACTGAAAAAGCATATATCTTCATAGTATAATTCCATAAACAATATATCTTCATTTTCAAAAAGATGCATCGCATCGGTATAGAAAGGGATCCTCACCGTTTGCTGACTGTTTTTTTGCATTCTCAATTTCCAAATTTCTATCCTCGTATACTGCAAACTATCCAGCATATCATAGTACAAATATCGATAGCTTGCTTTTCTCCAAGCGGTTGTGATTCGATGACCGTGGGTTGCATCGGTCTCCAGTATGAAGCGATACTTCATTCGATAGAAATCGATCCTCTCTATTTGAAAATACAAATAAGAAACAGGTGTTTTCGTGATCGGCAGAGTAGACATGAGCCTTTTTGTTTCCCTTACGATATAGAATCTTTTCCAAAATATCATATGCATGTACTCCTTTCTTTGCTGTACCAGTCACTGGTACACTTGATCTTTCGTTGTTTACTGAGATATAGAGGAATATGGATAAACGATAGGTTCCATAGCTTTCGACAGAGATTTACATATCGAAAACAGCAGGAAGATAAGGAATATATGATAAAGGATATCTGTGTTTCCGATATCTGCTATGAATAGATATATGACACCACTGATCGGCAGGTAGGGGAGCATACGAAGGTATTTATCTATATTGATATGTTTCTTTTTACACATCCACCTCGTGCATTCAATATCGACGATGATCACAGCGAAGCAAACAAACAACTCACGACAGCCTTCGAATGAGAACATGTATTTTTCTTTGCCGAACGGTGGGTCCATGATGATCTGCCACATGATCTTCATGAGCAGATAATTCATCGCAAGGTGTGTGATCGTTTTGCTTATGTTGACCATATGCAAAGCAAATTCATAGTTTCTTCTTTTCCTTTCAGATATCTGAGTGATCAGCTCTTTTCGGTCGACTGCGTATAGCTCTCGTACGATAGTGGCCACATTGATCGCTACACTTACGATTGCTTTTTTTATCCTGCAGGATATATCCGTTCTGCGATTTTTCATTTCTCCTCCTTATGTGTTTCCATGTTATGCACGACCTTGTACCAGTCACTGGTACAAAGACATAGAACTTACGCCTCTTCATAGACCAGACCTAATCCTTCCATCAATGTATCGATCTCTCGTTGGATCTTTTGAAACTGTGCATATTCATTACGGAATTCGACGCCATGGAGTTTCGGTTCCAGTTTTTCCATGCTATTGACGATATCCGTCATGATATCTTCTATCGTTTCTACAGGGGGCGTATCTGTTCTGCTGTCCCATGTTTCAATTTCTAAGGCTTCCTCATCCTCTGTATCCTTCCTTGGATCTACATCCTCTATATCGATTTCTTGGATCTCATCGTATTCATCATAATAGAGCTGCTTTTCGATTGGCTGCTCTTCCGCCTGCTTTGCTTCTTTGTAGGATTCCACCGCTTTCTTACTGTAGGTATCATGTTCGTTCAGAAACCGGCGTTGTTCTTCTTCATCCAGATCGACCAGTGTCACAGCTGCATCAAGAGGTAGTTCTTCTTTCCGGATGCTCTCTCTGACTTCCTCTGATGCATGATTCAGAATCTTTTCATAATTGGCTACCTGGGATTTCTTCAGCCCCATCTCACTTGCGATGATCGTCTGGATACGCCCCGGGATGTTTTCACCGGCCTCCTTCTTTGCTTTGTATATCTCTTTCAGTTCCTCGACAGCTTCCAGTTTTTCGGCATTCGTCAACGGATCATTTTCCATATTGTTCAAGATCAAACGTTTCCGCGCGTCTATATCACTCATCGTCAAGACCTTACAGGGGATATATTCATAGGTCCTATCTCCATGTTCGATATTTCGCAGGATCGCAGAATATCGGCGTTCCCCTCCGATCAGTTCTACTTCGTATCTGTCATCTTCTATCGTTCGTACCAGAAGGTTGTTTTCCAGGCCGTCCTCCCGGATATCTTCAGCCAATTCATCGATTCTTCTTAATTCGCGATTTCGTTGCGGTCGCTTGATTTTTGTATAATGGATGTTCTTGATATGATTGTCAAAGCCCAGTTTTTTTCCTGCAGAGCTTTGCATGAATTCCCCGAGGATACTTTTCTTCGCCATATCATATTACCTCCAGTATTTCTTTTGTGAGCCTTTCGTAGTCTCTGGCAGCCTTCGATGTATACCGGTAGCGATAAGAGAGCGGCGCATGATGCTGCCTTGCTCTTCGGACTGGTATCCGATTCTCCCGGATATAGGTGTCGAAGCATAATGTTCCGATATCCTCTTTCAAAGCTGTAAATAGATTCTCTGCATATTTGCTTCTGTCCACCATCGTTGCCAGGACCCTGCAGCGGATGCTTTCCCCAAACAATGCCATCAGTTCCTGGATTGTCGTCATGACGCCTCTCATAGAATCGTCTTCCAGCAGGGTTGGGATGATGACCAGGTCACTGATCTTAAGTATTTCTGCGGTGAGCTTATTGAAATAGGGCGATGTGTCGATGATGATGTGATCATAATCCTCTCGGATTGGTAATACCTGTTTTATCAAGATATCGTCCTGTACCTCTGTACTGGCAAGATAATCATTACCCGGCAGGATATCCAGATCTTTGAACCTTGTTTTGTAGATACACTTTCGTACCGGCATCCATTCCAGCATCCCGATGACAGTCCGGCTATACTTTCTACTCGTCAGCCCTTCGGTCGCATTGCATTGTGGATCCAGATCGATGAGCAGCACATGTTTCCCGTTCAGTGTGAGATCGTATGCTAGATTCTTGGCGGTCGTCGTCTTTCCACTGCCACCTTTTCTGTTTGTTATAGCGATGATTTTATTCATTTCTATTTCTCCTCTTTACGTTTTTGTTTTCGTTTTCGTTGTACCAGTGAGTGGTACCGCTAGATCCGTTTCTCTATTTCTATGAATTGCAGCAGCTTCTTGCTGTTTTTCTTTTTGGAAGGGGTCACCTTACTTTCTTCCACGATGATATAATCCTCCTGGATCTTCTTTAGAAGCTGCGTCCTTTCACTTTCGTGTACGAATTCTAACCGCAGGATCATCATGTCCTATCTCCCGCAAAACGTGGTACGAAGTATCCAAAATCATGTGATGGAAAATCATCCCGGACGATGTTATTCCGGATGCCGCAAACATCATGTACGAAGTTGAAATCATCTGCGGCCAATAAGTCATCCCAACGTACGTGGAACGTCTCATCTGCACTTTCAAGATCCATCATGATACTGAGAAGATCATCCTCCATCTGTATGATCTGCATATCCTTTGCACGCTCTATGATCAGCTCATATTGTTTTGTATGTGACATAATTTCATCTCCTCATGGTCTAATACTTCTATTCTTAAATTTATATATCCAAACTTATTCAATGCCTGTTTCACTGGCATATTCAACATCTTTGTGAGTTCCTCGTAAGATATTTCTTCAGTCTCACATTCACAATTTGCATTACTATCAAAATAAATCGTAAACTTATACGTGTGGATTCTCTTTTTCATTCATAAAATTCTCCTTATTCCTTATCCCATAGACCCAGCTCTCGCTCTTTCGCTTCTTTCTCTGCTTTTTGCAATCTGCCGGTATACGTATACTCATCGTATAGGTACGCTACTTTGGCGTATCCCTTTCGTATGAGCTTTTCCTGCAGTAATTCATCATCTACGAACACCCACGCCAGACACCTTCCATACTTATCGTCCTTTTCTTTTTCATATTCCAAACGGATCTCTTTTGCGCTGCTGAGGGCATCACATGTATATCGGCTTGCTTCTTTGCCATAGGGTTGTACCGGCGTGTTTGGCTTTTTCGTCTCCGGTGTATCGATGGCTAGAAATCGCACCGTCGTATCTTGCCCATCGATCATGAAATGGGCGGTATCGCCATCTATGCATTTTGTCAGCTTCACGCCTTCCTGTTCCAACGGCTGCAGTTTCTTCAATCCAGGTAATGCGGCTGATAGTATGATTGCCGATGCGATGATGATACGTCTGATATGTTTCTTCATTTCTGTTTTTCCTTTCTTCCGTTTTCGTCTTATCCTTTATCAATGAGCTTCATGACATATGTTTCCGTTCCGTTCTATTCATGACGCTTTCACCTCTTCCAAGCATCTTGGAAGGTTTCCCACATGAAGTGATAGACGTTATGCAATCCTTTTTGTCGGATCCATTTCTGCATTTCGATATGCTGTGCATATCCGACACAGCCTTGATGTAAGTAGCCCAACATATGAAGTACGGCTGTTATCTTATGTTTCCGCATAGGCATCTGACGAGATAGGTCGTTCCGCTTTTTCCTTCCCCGCTATGATCGATCATGAGGAACTCACAATCGTAACCCTCCTCTCGTAGGAGGGGCAATAATTCATCTCCAAGTTCTTTTGCGATCTTCCTTCCGATGGCACAATTACCGTATCTTTTCAGATGTGATAGTACCCATGCAGGGACCCTTCCTGTTTTTGTTTTCTTCATGTCACACTACCTCCTTCTCCTGTTTCATCCAGTTCGAACAGTGACTCACTCATAACAGAAGTTTCCAAGGATCTCACGCAGCATCGCTTGCAGACGGACGATATCCCTTGCCATCTTTATCTGCACATAGTCGATACTGTCGTCTTGTTTTGACAGTTGTTTGAAACATTCTCGCAGGTGATACTGTAATTCCTGTTGATGCTCTTTCGTATAGCTGCGTAGGCGAGTTTCCACTTCATCCCATGAGATCTTTTCATATGTACAGACGCGTTTCAGATCATTACAGCTGTTTCCGTATCCACCGTCAAATTCGATATCATCATATGTATTGATAAAAAAGTGTACGCGCTCATGATTTCGATCTTCTAGGATCACGCCATCCTCTTTCATCGTTGCTTTTATCCATTCGAAGTAAAGGGGAGTATAGCGGAATGCCCCCTGTATACAGCGCTTCTGCGCATCTGTTTCCGCCTGTTGGAGTGCTTCAGTTTCTGTCAATGGGGTCGTATGATGCGGGTATAACGCCTCATTGCGTCTCTGATACCACTGATGTGCTGCTTCCGTCTCATCATCACCTCCGCGATGCTCATCAGATGCCACTAGATCATACACGAAGGATTCCAGCAGTTCGGAAACCTTCTGATCATGATGTGCTGCAGCTTTTACGAGTTGTTCTGCCTCTGTGGCTGTAAGTCTTAGTTTTATACTGTATTCTTTCATGTTCTTGTCCTTCTTTCGTTTTCGTTAGCAAGGGGATGCCCCTCGAAAGGCTATCAATGGGGAAACTTATGGTTGTTCTATCTCTTCGAAAACACCCTTGCACATATCCTTCAATGCTGCCTATTTTTTTGCAACTCCTTCATCTATGCGCATCCGAGAACATGCGCCACGGCTCATTTTCAGGCCGTTTCCGGAGTTTTTTCTCTATTTGCTTACTCGCATACCTGCTTTTTTAACGCCTGTATCACAGGCTTTCACTACCTATTCTCAGCTCACCGAGACATCCAGTTCACGGACTAAATAATCAAGTGCGCTATATGCATAGCCGATCCATTTGTTAAGATGTTCCTGTCTTTGATAGGTGAGGCGTAGTCGATAATCATCGGTTTCTTTTCTTCCCTGTGATCTATCCATGTAGTCTTTTAACAGGATCTTGAATCTGGAGGGGTGCTGCTTGATATACTGCAGGTCTCTTGTAACTGTGGATCTGTCGATCTCAAGGATATCGGCGATATCCTTGTTCCTGAGATGAAGTACGTTCTTCAGCTCGCATACTCTCGTTCTCCTTTCCAGGAGCTCCTGCTGTTTGGGCGTTAGATTCGTCAATGTATCTTTGCGTTTCCTTTTGGCGTATATGGATTTTTTCAGCCATTTTCGTTTCAGTATCTTTAGCTTTTTTTGTTCGGGTATCGTGATGTCCAACTTTTCAATGATCTTTGTTATCGAGGTTGTTCTCCGTCCCGGTGATGGTCGGCATACATCCTCGACTTCTTTCGTAGTCATTGGATCATGCATTTCTTTATTCAGCTTCTTAGCCAGATCGACAGATTCCTCCACGGTATATCCCGACCATACAGCCCTTTCCCGGACCAGGTACAGCAGCATCTCTCGGTATCCTTCATACTGGCCGTTACGATTCCTTAGGATGATCAGCTTTCGCATGTCTTCGTAGAAATCTTTAAAATAAGGTTTCCTTGTCGATATGTCCTTTTTCACTTTCTTCTTCGGCCGTTTCTTTTTCTTCAGCCGATGTTGCTCGACTTCCTCTTGTGTCCAAGGAAGTATATCAGCGAAATCCTGGATACGGTAATCCGTATCCTCATAATGCAGGATCTTTACTTGTCTTCCGGATTTACTATTGATCGTACCGGGGAGTCGTATCACCTGCGTGATGAGCATCGCACCGGCATCGATACATAATTCTTCAAAACGAATATAGAACTCCTTCATGATGGCTCTGTACAGACCTTCCATATGGTAAGAACAATGCTGGAATGCATAGATGACATAAAGACCACGACCGGAATCCATGACAGCAGTCGGAGGGAAGGGAAGCTTGTCCTTAATCTTCTTTTTATAAAATCTTTCAGCTTCCCAGTCCATAAACCTGTCATCCTTGTAATAGTCAAAATCCAATACCATAGCATTGATATGTCTGACATTACTGCCGGCTTTCTCAGGCTTATAAAAGCTATTGAGTGAGTAATAGACATCTTCCGCTTGAGCGCATATCATTTCTTCACATTGGTCCAGAAAGATAGAGGTCTGCAGCATATGATCATACATACATCGTTTTCCTTTATCCATCCGGATATGTTCGCAATCCTTCAGCAAGGCTTTTGCGCCGGCCGGAGTGATATGTAGCTGATTTACAGCCGTTTGCATATCCATACCTTTACATAAAAGAGACATCAGCTCTTCCAATCGTTCATATCTCGATTTTTCTTCCCAAGTGGTAAGGATGGAGGAATAACAGGTATCATCAGCACCGGCATGGATCTTTTTTATCAACTCAAGTCCCGGGATCATTCTTTACCTCCTCTCCATCCTCATCGAACAACCCCTGATCATTCAGAATATCCAATGTGTCGTCAACCTTACTGATCAATGCAATATTTTCTCTGACATCCTCAGGTAAGTCATCCCAAACATCATCTTTAGAAGCAAGGAACACAAACTCAGGATTTCTGGCAACGGCAAGTAAGATAACACGAACTAATTTTCCATAGGTGTTGATATTTAACCGTGTTCTAAGTTCTTCAACTTGCTCCATTTCTTGTGGAGTGAAGTTAGAAACGATTCTTTTATTGCGTATAATCTCCGTTTTGTCAGCCATATCCTTACCTCCGAATAACAAAAAAGTGGTACCTGACTATAAACTTTAAGGAAAGATTATAGTCAGATACCACAGATTTATAAAAAATACGAACTATTTGTCATAGTTCGTTAAATTTGCACATGGTGACGCGTACGGGATTCGAACCCGTGAATGCTTGCGTGAAAGGCAAGTGAGTTAACCGTTTCTCCAACGCGCCATCATTTAATCGCGAATGCCAGTTAATAATACCACAAGAAGAATTAGTACGCAAGACTTTTTTTGAAAAAAACAAAAAAATTGAATGCTTACATAAAAAGCAGAATACCGTAGAAACTAATCAGATAAGGAGTAAGAATTATAAAGAAATAAAGCTTTTCAATATATCAGTATAGCGCGTATAATATATGCGGTTAGATAAATGAGGTAGGAAGATGAAAAAGATATTATTTTTAACGACCGGTGGAACCATCGCATCCAGTTCCAGTGAAGAAGGTCTGGTGCCATCCCTGACAAGCGAGGAAATTTTACATTATCTCGGTGAGCATCATGGTGATATTGAAATAACCTGTGAGGATTTGCTGCGGCTGGACTCCAGTAACATGCAGCCGGAGGAATGGCAGCTGATTGCAAGGCGCATTGCAGAGGCGAAAAGCGGGTATGACGGTATTGTTCTGAGCCATGGTACAGATACGATGGCGTATACAGCCGGGGCGCTTTCCTTTATGCTGCGCAATCTGGACATACCCCTGATTATAACAGGAAGTCAGCTGCCGCTGCTTCATCCGCTGAGTGACGGTGTGGAAAATATTCGTGTGGCATTTACCGCTGTATGTGAGGATATTCAAGGTGTGTATGTATGCTTTAACAGAAAAATTATGCTGGCAACACGTGTTGTTAAGGTTCGTACGATGAATTTCGACGCCTTTGAGAGTGTAAACATAGAGCCGTGCGGACGGGTGGATGCCAGAGGTCTGCGTATAAACAGGCAGCTGCTGATTCATCCAACGAATGCGTTTGCTTTAGAGGATGAGCTGTGTAAGGAGGTCGTGCTGATCAAGCTGATACCGGGCATGAACCCGCTGCTGTTCGACAAGCTGGCGGAAATGGATATCCGCGGTATCGTCATCGAAGCCTTTGGTGCCGGTGGAATCAATTTTGTGCGTCGTGATTTGATCAGCAAGCTGGAAGAAATCGTCGCCCGCGGAATCAGTGTGGTCGTATGCAGTCAGTGTCTTTACGAATACAGTGACTTCTCTATCTATCAGACTGGTCAGAAGGTATTGCAGCACGGCGTGATTCAGGGGTATGATATGACAAGCGAGGCCTGTGTTACCAAGCTGATGTGGGCATTGGGAAAAAGTACGGATACAAAGGAAGTAAAGCGGATATTTGAAACCAATTATGTCAATGAGATAACATTGCCATAGGCCTGTGTGCTGTTTTGCTTAAGGATTCATGTTAAACAGAAGCTGTTATCAATCGATGACCCGTAGCTGGTTGAAGGCTTCTGTTTTCTTATGTCTGCCAAACAGCATGAAAGCAGAGGCCGGCCTTTTATATTGCTTCTTTCTGTCTGAAAAAAGGATGGCTGTCACAGGGGAGTATGAGCTGAATTTCCCTTATTTTATCGGTTTTCAGCTATAGTAAGCTAAAATATAAGGACTGGTATCATTTAGTATTGAAAAACATATAAACTGGTACAATATATTAGTTGACAATTCATTGACAGAATGCTACGATATGCTTGGTGATAATGATGATAGAGAAAAGAAAAGCACCGGTGTTTCATTGCCCCCGCTGGGAAGAACTGCCGGATATGGATTTATATATGGATCAGGTCGTAACCCTGTTAAATGAATATCTGAAGCCGTTTCATGCGAAGGATCAGGAAAAGATGGTAACCTCCACCATGATAAATAATTATGTGAAGCACGGAATCGTTTCCCCGCCCGTCAAAAAGAAATATACGAAGAACCACGTTGCCTATCTGATGGTGGTCTGTATCTTAAAGATGGTGTATCGCATGGATGAAATCAGCAAGCTGATTCGTGTGCAGATTTACAAATATCCCATTGATCAGGCATATAACTATTTCTGTGCTGAGCTGGAATGCTGTCTGAAATGCATTTTCGCCCATAAAAAAGTGCATCATGCGCCAAGTGATGATGAGGGAAGTCTTGTGGTCGATCTGATCCGTAATACCGTGCAGGCTGTGGCTTACACGATTTATGTACGGCACGAGCTGGAGCATCCCCAGATTATGATACAGGAGGAATCCGATACATAGGCGGCTTTCACAGTAACATGTGGAAGCTTTTTTCTTTTTTGTTTATTTCCTTCCATCAGCCGCATATAGTATAACAAGAGGGATACCAAATGAACGAACTGCTTGTGATTGCCTGGCTGCTGCTTCCTGCTTCCGCTTTGCTGATACAATATTATCTGATACAAAAACGACAGAATTTGCTGTGGATCCTGCCGCTTTTGAGTCTGGCCGTCACCTTTTTTATCGGACTGGCGGCTGTATTGTATGCTTTTTTCCTGATTATATTTACAAAGGTGCTGATGGCAGAAGATCCGCATCAAAGCTGATGACCTCACTCGTTTTCATATCGAGAATATATTCATGGGAAACGATCCAGCGCCGGTTTTTATAATCCCGTGTCCGCAGATACAGAAAATCCGCATAAAAACGAAGATGGAAACCGATCTGATCCTGTGAATCCCCGTGCTCTATACGTACGAAGGAAGGCAGATTGATCAAAAACAGATTGCGTCTTGCCAGAACCTCGCATAGGGCGAAGCTGTTGTGCAGATGTCCGCTGATGAAAATGATATGCGGATGTACATCCTTCAGCATGTCCACCTGCAGGTGCTGCTGCGTACCGGTATGATCTTCACTCATAACATGGGTATCCTGCAGCGGCTGGTGTGCGATGATGCATACCGGCTTGTTTTTATCATCCTGCTTTAATCCGTTTAACAGCCAGTCCACCTGCTTTTTGGTGAGAATCATATCGTTCTTGCTTGGCCGCTCACTATTCAAAATATAAAAATGGATGCCTTCTACATACCGGTCAAAATAAATACTTTCCGCATGTCGTGGCAACAGCTTCCGGTATTCCGGATGAATGCGGTTTTGTGTGCGTGAAAACAGATTATAGAGATCGTGGTTACCCAATGCAGGCAGAATATGAATCGGGAATTCCTGCAGCTGCGTAAGCACCTGTTTCATCTGAAACGGATAGCCGTTATTTGTCAGATCACCGCAAATTGCCACATGGCGAACCTTGCGCTTCCATATATCCTCCAATGCGGCTTCCAGCTTCGCATTCTGTCTGGGGAAAGCGATGTGCAAATCTGACAGCAGCTCCATTTGCAGATAGCTTTTTTCGTTGCAGATCCGATTGGCAAAGGCCGTTCTTTTTTTATCCATAGCAAATCTCCTCCTGCTGTATATTGTGGACAGAAAACGCTCTTCTATAACGCATAGAGAAAAAGAATTACAGCTGTTGAACAGCTTTTCCAACGCTGAAAAATTACAATTTCTGTTTATATCTTTTTTCGCTTGTGATACTATAATACTGAACGAAAAAGAAAGTTGAGGTATGCGAAGATGGATTATGCAAAAGAAGCGCTGCGTCTGCATGCAGAGTGGAAAGGAAAGCTGGATGTCAATCCCAAAATGGAAATCAACACCAAGGATGATCTGAGTCTGGCGTATACACCGGGAGTTGCTGCTCCCTGTCTGGAAATCGAAAAGGACATCAACAAAAGCTATGAGCTGACCGGACGTGGAAATCTGGTAGCGGTTGTAACTGACGGGACGGCGGTTCTCGGCTTGGGAGATATCGGACCGGAAGCAGGGATGCCGGTCATGGAGGGGAAATGTGTTCTGTTTAAGGAGTTTGGCGGTGTGAACGCAATCCCTTTATGCATCAAAAGCAAGGATGTGGATGAAATCGTACATACAATTGCCCTTTTATCCGGCAGCTTTGGCGGCATCAATCTGGAAGATATCGCAGCACCGCGCTGTTTTGAAATCGAGGCGAAGCTGAAGGAGCTGTGCGATATTCCGGTATTCCATGATGATCAGCATGGAACCGCCATCGTTACTGCAGCTGCTTTGTTGAATGCAGTGAAGCTGACAGGTAAAAACATGGGGGATCTGCGTATCGTCATTAACGGTGCAGGCTCTGCCGGTATCGCGATTGCCAGACTGCTGCTGAATATGAAGTTCGGTGACGTTATTCTGTGTGATTCCAAGGGTAGTGTTTATAAGGGAAGAGAAGGCATGAATGCGGGCAAGAAGGAGATTGCCGAGCTGACGAACAAGGGAATGCTGAAGGGAAGTCTTGCGGATGCCATGAAGGGAAGCGATATCTTTATCGGTGTATCTGCCCCGGATGTGGTTAGTGAGGCTATGGTAGCCAGCATGAATGAGAAATCCATTGTCCTGCCGATGGCAAATCCGGTACCGGAAATCATGCCGGATAAGGCAAAGCATGCCGGAGCCTTCGTCGTGGGAACAGGCCGCAGTGACTTTGCTAATCAGATCAATAACGTTCTGGCATTCCCCGGCATTTTCCGCGGTGCTCTGGATGTTCGTGCAAGCGATATCAATGAGGAAATGAAGGTTGCTGCTGCATATGCAATCGCTTCCTTGGTAAGTGATGAAGAGCTGAGCGTAGATTATATTATCCCAAGCGCTTTGAATAAAGAGGTGGGTGCTGTTGTAGCCGAAGCTGTTGCACAGGCGGCAAGGGAAAGCGGTGTAGCGCGCATATAATTGAATAGAGAATACGGTGACCAGTATGAAGTATAGAAATCGCCGTATTTTTTTTGGTAAGCAGGTGGAGGGAGCGTGCCGTCCGACGGATATGGGAGAATAAGCCTTCATCTGTAAAGCTCAGCCTGCGTTTTCTATTTCTATCATAAAAAAAGAGCTCCTATCATCCTGATGCGGAGTTCTTTTTCTATCTGTATGTTATGTAAAAAATATTATAGGAAATCGTGCCGATTTCCTATAATGGGTTAGAGCTGCGCTACTATGTTAAATCGTCCCGATTCCCATAATAGCATTATCACCCTATATAGTAGAATTGAAATATTTCATATTTCATTCTCCGGGTGTCATAAATCTCTAACCCATTATACCATGTTTTCTGCTATGACATAGGCATCAAATTCTTCCGCACTCAAAAAGCCGAGTGCCACACAGGCTTCTTTTAAGGATATCCCATCCTGATAGGCTTTTTTTGCTGTTTTTGCGGCATTTTCATAGCCGATATGCGGATTCAGAGCAGTAATGAGCATTAGTGAATGCTGCAGATATTCCGCCATTTTTTCTTCGTTTGCCCGGATACCCTCTACACAGTGGATGCGGAAGCTGCGCAGACCGTCACTGAGCAGGGTGACGGATTGCAGGAAGTTATAAATGATCACCGGCATGAAGACATTCAGCTCAAAATTACCCTGACTGGCCGCAAAGCCGATGGCCGCATCATTTCCCATGACCTGTACGGCTACCATGGTCATCGCTTCACATTGTGTCGGATTTACCTTTCCCGGCATAATGCTGCTTCCTGGCTCATTTTCCGGTATCCGAATTTCCTGCAAACCACAACGCGGCCCGCTTGCCAGCCAGCGTACATCATTTGCCATCTTCATACAGTTTGCCGCCAGTGCCTTCAGCGCACCATGGGCAAAGCAGATATCATCCTTCGCAGACAGAGCGTGGAATTTGTTCGGGTCGCTGATAAATTGAGTAGCCAGCTGATCGCTCAGCCTTTCACAGACGAGATCGCCGAATCCCTGCGGGGTATTCAGTCCGGTACCGACTGCCGTCCCTCCAATGGCAAGCTTACGCAGGGAATCGATTGCCTTTTGCAGCATATCGATATTGTTCTCCAGCATGCCTCTCCATCCGCTGATTTCCTGTGAAAAGCGCAGTGGTGTCGCATCCTGCAGGTGTGTACGTCCGATTTTGATGATATGCTGATTCTCTTTTTCCAGACGCTTTAAAGCATGAATCATTTCCTCCAGCTGGGGCATCAGCTGTTTACGTAGTGCTTCAATCGCTGCGATATGCATAGCAGTAGGGAACGTGTCATTGGAACTTTGTCCCTTATTCACATCGTCATTTGGATGCAGCAGCTGTTCCCTTGCAATTTCATTTCCGCGATTGGCAATGACCTCATTCACATTCATATTGCTCTGTGTTCCGCTTCCTGTCTGCCAGACAGAAAGTGGGAAGTGAGCATCCAGTCTGCCGCATAAAATCTCATCACAGGCAGTGGCAATCGCATCCAGCTTACGCTCCTCCATACGACCAAGCTCATAGTTGACCTTTGCACAGGCCAGCTTCAGATGTGCAAAGGCACAGATCATGCTCAGAGGGATTTTCTCATCCCCGATTTTGAAATTCTCATAGCTGCGCTGTGTCTGGGCTCCCCAGTATTTATCTTCCTCCACAGCGATTTCACCCATGGAATCATGTTCCATTCGTGTTTTCATAAGACGCACTCTCCTTTTTATCTCTACACTGATTTTATCATGTTCCGGTATGAAAAAAAAGAGCCGGACAGGAAAGAGCGGCTCAGAAAGCTATGCACAAAAGTAAAAGACAGAGAAGCAGAAGTCCCGAAATACTGGTACCGATGATGCCCAGCACCAGACCGGCGATCGCTCTGCCTGCCGGACGTAGCACTCTGGCTCTGGCTCCCATGACAATAGCCAGAATACCGCAAGCCAGAGAAACAAGCACAATCAGCATTCCCGGCAGCCACCGGAAAAAGGAAAACAGGATAGCAGGCACACAGAATGATACAGAAACAATGCCGAGAACCATGGATGCAATCGCTGTACGGATTGTCGCGCTGTTCATATCAAATCCATCCTTTCAATATAAAACGGGCCGTAGCCCGTTTAACCGCCAATCTGATAATCGTCATCCAGTACCTTGATTTGACTGTCACCGATAATGAAATAATGCGGATAATGATACAGCAGATTCTTATTCACAAAGGAAATGCTGCCCAGCAGAATATCCACAGCCTCAATGGATGTACGTGTCATAAGATCGGAAATAAAATTGAAATCTGTTTTCATGTCCTTGTAATGTGCATCGGAGAATGTGTAGATGGTGTTTTCCGGAATAAAGCCGGTTGCTCTACTCAGCGGTTTCACAATATTTCTTGCATAAGCCGGAGCACTGATTTCATAGCCGTTCATACTCAATGGGGTACCGTATTCCACGATAGCCTTTAGAATACGCGCATTACCAATCACCTTTTCCAGAGAATCATCCTTGACATTGATGACAAATTTACGACCTTCGGCAAACTGATTGATATGATATTCGTTCTGAAAGAACAGATACATGTGATGGTTCAGTGTCTTTGCGACATCCTCTCTCACCGGCTCATATCCAACCCAGCCTCCAAAATCATTTACATCTGCAATTTCGATTCCATACATAACCTGTTTCATATGAATTCTCCTCTCGTGTGTAGTTCTTATCTATATTATATACTGAAATGAATGTAAAAAACAGATTTTACGTACAAATTCTCCATGCTTTTCCTTATACAGAAGTGTTTACAGTCGCAAAGGTATGCCATCATATGCGAATTCCTTCGAAAAATACTGACTGCATGGCATACAAAGCAGTATCCTACGGATACCCGGAAGTGGTCTTCCTAAACTGAATGTAACAGGTAGTAAATATTCCGCTAATAGTGCTCTCTGATTTTTTTACAAATTTCTATTATTTCCTATCCACATATGATAAAATTATACAAAGTAATACCAGTGCTTTTACAGAGTCTGCGTGCTGTATGCACAAGCGATAGCATAGGCTTTTGATAGAGAGAGAGGAAATCGGGGATGAGTAGAAAACGGATTTGTGAGGATTGCGGAAATAAGTGCAATGATGAATATTGTCCGATTTGCGGAAGGAAAACAAAGGTATACAACGAAGCTTCCCGTCAGGAGGATACGCTGTATGATGCCGCAAAGTATCGCACCACGGCTGATACGAAAAAAGCGGAGAGTGGTGTGTTTGAAGAAAAGAAGGAGCGCATCGATGACAGTGAGCGTGTAAGGGAGCACCGCTATAATCATCCCAATGCGAAGAATTTGCGCCTGCGCATGGAAAAGGGCGGACATCCGTATTATGAGCATATCAAGGGAGGGGGTACGCAGAAAAATATCCGTTTGGTTCAGCTGTTCAGCCTGCTGCTGATTATCGGTATCGTGGTTGCGGTTGCTGTGGTCGCTGTGACCTCCTTTCGCGATGAGCCTTCGGCATTCACAGACAATGAGGACATTGGTGACAGCTTTGTGAGTGGAAATATTTCCAAGCATGAGGTGGATGAGAAGGTTTCCCTGACCTGTATGGTAAAGGATTATGAATATGCCGAAGGTGTCCAGACGGTCATTGTGGAAAATAACAGTCCGTATTTTGTGAAAACGGATTTGATAAAGAACGGGGAACCGGTGGGATATTTGAATCTGCCTTCCCATTCAAAAACGGAGAATCTGATTTATGATGAAAATCTGTCCTCCTGTGAGAATAAAATCTACGGGGTGTATGAAATGGATATCGAAAAGCCGCAGGTAGCCTACACATTTACGGATACGTATGTGGAAGACTATACGCTGCAGGCAAGGATAGATGTAAAGGAAGCCATTGATGAAAAGCAGCTTGCCGTTCTCATGCGTTATCTGTATGCACAGGCCAGTGAATCCTTTCTGTATGAGCTGTATGAGGTGAACATCTATCAGGGCGACCGATACCTGTTCGATTCCTATTTTGACTTTACACGAGGAACCATCAAATTCAATTCCGTGGAGGCATCTTTTACTATGGAGGACATCGTTATCGAAAATTAGGACTTTTTCTAATAATGAAAACGTGGTAAGATAGTAAGGAATATGAAGGAGAAATAGGTTATGAAACATACAGTGCGTTTACAGGAAGAGATTTCAAAACATGTGTCCGCAAGAAAACATATTACAACACAAATCGAATACTTCTGCGACAGCGAAGAGGATACGAAGCATCTGACACAGAATATCACAGAGGTGCTGACAAAGCATCTTGGCGACAGCAGACTTGCCAAAATCACCTACGACTATCATCCGGCTGAGAAAAAAGTGGAAGTTGTGATTATCGAACACCAGTAAGAAGCTTTGCGATGTCTTGATGGCATCGCTTTTTCTTTTCCTGGTGAATGCCATGGAAAGAAAAGGATCAAAAAAGCATTTTTTATGCACATTCCTACACGTAGTGGGATTCAAGCGAAAAGGAAGAGTGAATTCTATGAGGAAGAAGATTATCCGCTCCTTCATTTTATTGCGGCTTTACGGATTTTCCATTACCATATAGCATCCTTATACGAATTGTGCACCTGTTATCAATGATACACAATGTGCAATCGATGTTCCCTTATAAGCAGGTGGTTATATTGCTGAAATCGGTTGAAAAGGAAGAATCCGGATAGGATGAAAAAAGTCGGTAAACTATACTGTTCCTTCATATCGGGGATGTATAGCCTATTAACTATAAAAAAGAAGCTGTCATACAATTGAGAACCGATTTGATCTCTCCTGTATTCCAGCTTTCATGCTGTCGTATATTCCCAACACGGATAAGAAGCAGGAAGGAAAAGAAGCTGTTTCTCTTTTTTATACTTTCTGCTTTTTATTACTGTTATTTTTGATAGACGTGCTCAATTTCTGCGACATACATGGTATGATAATCCTTCTGCGGATAATTCTTTTCAATCAAGGCGGCATCCAGGAAGCAGTCCTCCCGCATTTCCTGCGCATACAGCTTGCGGCATACAAGCACCGTGTTTGCTTCTGTGAAATAAGGTGCATCGTTTATGAATGCGGTATGCAGACCGGCTTTTTCTATCTTTTGCTCATCTCTGCCACTGACCGTGCCAAGATAGGAAAGTGTTTTGCGGTATTCCTCATCGTAAAAGGAAAGGGTAAAGCAGTCTTTCTGATCAATAAATTCCTTGGTATAGCGCTGCGGACGCAGAAATACGAAAGCAACCTTCTTGTTCCATAAAATTCCCATGCCTCCCCAGGAGGCTGTCATCGTATTGACAACACCGTCCCTTTCGGCGCTGACCAGCATCCATTCCTTTCCGATCATCGTAAACGCATCACTGTGCAGCTGACTTGTCTGTATCTCTTTAAGCTCCATAATATCAGATCCTTTCTTTTCCATTATTATAGTGTATGCAGATTCCGTTTACAAGTTGAATATAGCGGGTAATCACTTGCAAAGCTGCGCTGTGTGCATTATGATAGCCTTATGAAAAGAGGGAATCTGTTTATGAACATAACCTATATTACACACAGCTGCTTTCTGGTGGAGCTGGATAGCTGTTATCTGCTGTTTGACTATTACAGGGGCACGCTGCCGAGGATGAAAGAGGACAAGCCACTGTATGTGTTTGCCAGTCATGCGCATGCCGATCACTACAGCACCAGGATTTTTAAGCTGAAGCACCCGTCTATTACATGGATTTTATCCAGTGATATCGCAGCTGCGCATCCCCATATACAGGTGGAGGCAGGGAAGTGCTATACAGTGAATGATCTGCAGCTGCGCACGCTTGCTTCTACGGATGAGGGTGTTGCCTTTCTGGTGACAGCTGAGGACAAATGCATCTATCACGCCGGTGATCTCAACTGGTGGGACTGGGGCGATGAAGATACGCCGCAGGAACATGCAGAGATGAAGGAGCGCTATTTCCGGGAGCTGCAAAGCATCAAAGGGATGCATTTTGACGTTGCCTTCCTACCGGTGGATCCCAGATTGAAGGAGCGTGCACTGAAAGGAGCCCGGGCTTTTCTTCAATATGCCTCCTGCGATCTTCTGGTACCGATGCATTTCTGGAAGGATACTGCCGTCTTTACATGGCTGCGGCATTCAGAAATCCAGAACATAGAAGCCATGCAGCTCTGGCTGGGATTCCAGGAACTGGAAACGTTTACAAAAGTATGAGGTTTCTTCACCTTCCTGTGGAAGTTTTTTCTGAAGTATGCTACTATTGTACTATATAAACAATAGAAAAGGGAGTATGGATAATGGAAACAAAAGAAATCATCAAACATGCCTTAAAGGATTATCAGAATATTACCGGACTGCGCAGCTATGTGGTATATGACAATACGGTAATTCAGAGTGCTTCGGAGAAAAATTATTTCTGCAAGTGTTTGAAATCCAGCAGTAAGGCTTTGAAAAAGTGTGAGGAATGTACAGAGGAAACATATGAGAATGCGAGAAAAATCGATCATGAATGTGTGTATTCCTGTCATGCAGGTCTCATCAAATGGGCGGTACCGGTACAGCGCGGAGATTTCCACTGTGTTATCGTCAGTGAAGGTGTTCTCGCCATGAAACAGATGGAGGATGCTGATAAATGGGCAAAATATCTAAGCAGGGAGTATCAGCTGGATGAGAGTATGCTGCTGAAGAATTTTAAGGTCATTCAGACGATGGATGAGGATCAGATGAATGCTTCAATCGAACTGTTAAAGGATTTGTTGTCCTATCACTTTGCCATGGCGGAAAAGCAGGCGTAGCGTTTTATTTTCATACAATGGAAGCGTGTATGTTCAGTCAGGGAATCGCTGAAGGGATAAACATACATGCAAAAGGGATCGATACCGTTTCGATGATATCGATTCCTTTTTTGACTTTATGAGATGTATCCTGTCCATTTCCGGATAAGAAATCACGCATCCTTCAAGCTTGGCTGTTTTATTGCTTCGTGTCAATTGCTCTATGGAATATACGGGAAATATGGCATAAGATAGCATTTTGATATGAATCGCAGGATTCCCGAGACATATGAATGGCGAAAAGAAAGTGTATCCTTTATAATAAAGACAGCTACAATAATAGAGAAGAGGGTGATTTTATGACAATTACAAATCCATATATACTGGCAGCGATTGGAACCGGGTTCACATTTTTGATGACTGCCCTGGGCGCTGCGACAATCTTTTTGATCCGCAAGGAGATGAAGCAGGGAATGCAGTCTGCCTTTCTCGGCTTTGCGGCAGGTGTGATGATTGCGGCTTCTGTCTGGAGTCTTTTGATTCCCAGCATGGAACAGGCAAAGGAGCTGGGAATGCCGGAATGGCTTCCGGCAGGCGGCGGCTTTGTGTTAGGCGGTCTGTTTCTGCTGGCACTGGATAAGGCGCTGCCGCATCTGCATCCGGGAAGCGATGAACCCGAGGGACCGAAAAGCTCCCTGAAGAGGACGACGATGCTGGTATTTGCCGTTACGCTGCATAACATTCCCGAGGGCATGGCAGTCGGTCTGTCCTTTGCCTTATCCACATCGGCGGGGGCCTCTACAACACTGGCTGCCGCTATCGCATTGGCGATCGGAATCGGCCTGCAGAATTTTCCGGAGGGTGCCGCCATCTCCTTACCGCTGTACAAGGAGGGCTGCTCGCGTGCGAAAGCATTTCTTTACGGCGCATTGAGCGGTATCGTGGAGCCGATTGCAGGAATCGCTACGGTTGCTATCGTCGGCGGGGCTACCATCGCCATGCCATGGCTGCTGTCCTTTGCGGCAGGGGCAATGATTTATGTGGTGGTGGAGGAGCTGATTCCGGAAGCAAATCTGGATGCGCACTCCCATGCCGGGACCTACGGTGTCATGATCGGGTTTCTGATTATGATGATCATGGATGTTGCCTTGGGATAAAACGATTTCTGAATTATCGTAGGGTCCTGAAGAAAAAACAGCAAAAACGGGTCGCACTGACCCGTTTTTCTTTGTACTGTATCAGATATTTCTTGCAAGCTCGTAGGCATCCCAGATCGCATACATGATATTATGTACCCGGTTGGAATCTCCGATATTGTATACCGGGATATCCATATCCTTCAGTTCCTCATAAATCCTGTTGTTTGCGATATAGCCGATAGAGGTGATGATGCCGTCCGCAGGCAGCAGCTTTTCACCCTGCGGCGTAGAAATGACAACACCCTCATCGCTAGATTTCACTACGCTGGATTTGGTGTGCACATCGATCCTGTGGTAGGTAATCAGATCCTCCAGCATGAAATGATTCATATGCGGAAGAGCACCGGCTCCTCCCAGAATTTCGTCCGCTATTTCCACAACTGTGACATGGCTGCCCTGCTGTGCCAGCCAGATTCCTGTTTCACAGCCGACAAGTCCGCCGCCGATGATGACAACATTGCCACTGATGTTTTTCTGTCCCAGCAGCACCTCGTCCGCGCTCGCAACTGGCAGAGGTCCTTCAACCTCCATATGTCTCGGTGTTGAACCGCTGGCACATACGATGACATCCGCATGATAGCTGTCGATTGTATCCGGAGTAACCTCATGATGATAGCGGACATCAACCTTCAGCAGCTCCAGCTGACGCTTGTAATAGGAAATCAGCTTGCGGTCATAGCGTTTAAAATGCGGAACACCGCCGGGAATCAGGTTACCTCCCAGCTGATCGCTTTTTTCACACAGAATGACAGAATGACCTCTGAGTGCACACACCCGTGCTGTTTCCAGTCCTGCAACACCGCCGCCGATAACGAGTACGGTTTTCTTTGTACAGGCTGCAGTAATGCCGTAAATTTCCTCACGTCCGCACGCCGGATTTACTGCACAGCAAATCGGACCATTGGCAATTCTTCCCAGACAGCCCTCATGACAGCCCAGACATGGCCGGATTTCATCCGTTCTTCCGGTTCTGACCTTTTCTGCGAACTCCGCATCCGCCAGCAGCGGACGTCCGTAGCTGATAATATCACAGCAATCCTTCAATGCCTCCACTGCCATATCCGGATCATCCATTCGCCCGGCTAAGATAATCGGTACGTCGACCTCTTTTTTCAGAATTCTTCCGAATTCGCGGTACATGCCGTCTTCAAAATACATCGGCGGGTGATTCCAGTACCAGGAATCATAGGTTCCAGCATCCACATTCAATGCATCATAGCCGGCATTAACCAGGATCTTCGCAGCTGCAATGCCTTCCTCGATATCCTTTCCGACCTCCGTGTATTCCTCCTGCGGCAGACCTCCCTGCCGAAGCCCCTTCATACAGCTCTTCAGACTGTAGCGCAGCGATACAGGAAAGTCAGGTCCGCAGACCTTTTTGATTCCCCTGACAATCTCTGTGGCAACACGCAGACGGTTTTCCAGAGAGCCGCCGAATTCATCACTGCGTTTATTAAACAAAGCAATGGCGAACTGATCCAGCAGGTAGCCTTCATGCACCGCATGGATTTCCACACCGTCAAAGCCTGCCTTTTTCGCAATCGCCGCAGATTCGATGAAGCGCCTGATCAGATTCATGATTTCCTCTTTGGTCATTTCACGATGTGTGATACGCGGATCAAAGCGGTTGGTGTTTTCACTTGGAGCGATATGCTTTGCCGTAAAGCCGGGCAGGGCACTGCGTCCCAGACCGCCGGTCAGCTGTAGAAAAATCTTGGAGCCGTATGCATGAATGCGGTCATTCATGCTATAGGTACTATGAATGAAAGCAAGCGGATTGCTTGTCGGGCATGGCAGACCGTTTGCGGGGATGCCCTCGATACTCATATCGACGGAGCAGATACCCGTGATGATCAAACCAACGTTGTTTTTTGCGCGCTCTACGTAATAATCCTGCAGGCGCTGGTTGAAGCCGCCGAAGGAATCCGCATACCCGACAGGCCCCATGGGTGCCATGGAAATCCTGTTTTTCAATGTACAGGAGCCAATGCCTGTTGGTTGAAACAACTCTCGATGATGTGTCATAAAGTCCTCCTTACCGAATACGTTCGGTCAATATCTAGTTTCATTCTAACAGGCAATGTAAGCGTTGTCAACACTTACCGAATACATTCGCTGAAAGGATTTGTATGTCTGTGTCAGGTATGATATAATCAACTGGAAATCGGGTGAAGAGGATACCGGAGAAAGCTTTTGAGGCGAATCGTCGTTACGGCATTTTCAGAATCTTGCTTTACCCACAGGAGGTCAGTTGGATGGAAAAAAAACAAACGCGGAAGGAACAGGCATTGCAGACGCGCTCCAATATACTTACTGTATGCACCGGACTGCTGCGTGAGCATACCTTTGATGAGCTCAGCATATCCATGATCTGCAGAGAAGCGGACATATCCGTGGGTGCCTTCTATCATCATTTTAAAACGAAATCCGACATCATTGTGGAGCTGTACCGCGATGTGGATGATGTCTTCGTGAACGATATTCTGCCTGTCTGCAGGCAGCTGCCGCCGCTGGAAGCGATTTTGCAGTACCTGTGTGAGCAATGCGGCTATGCGGAAACGATGGGGATTGATAGTATCAAAAATGTGTACAAGGCGCAAATCGACAATGGAAATACCTTTTTTGCGTCCAATGCACGCGGTCTGCCCGACGGTCTGCGCTGTCTTTTGCAGCGTGCGGTGAGGGAGTGCTGTCTGAAAACGGATACGGATATCGAAAAGCTTTTGGAGGAGCTGCTGATTATGAGCAGGGGGGTAATCTATTACTGGTGTATCCGAAACGGAGAAATCAATGTACGGGACTATATCTATCATATGGCAGAGGGATATTTGCAGGCATATCTTGCGAATCCGTCCATTTCTTTGTGATTATCATACAAAACAGGTATACATACGATGCGGATAGCACGAAATTCACAGAAAAATGAATAAAAAGTACAGAAATTTGAAAAAACTGTACTTTTTTTAAATTCTTCACGTATTCCTTAGTGATTTGTGTTAAAATATTGATAAATGATAAACGCTTACATATTTGTGTAAAGGAGGCAATTTATGACGTTCATGAGACAGGAACTGATTCAGGATATACGAAATGCAGCGGGATGCAAGCCAACTGCCGGGACACTTTACAAGGCAATCAACCGTGCGGTGCGCAAGCAGATGGCAAAGCTGGAGCCTGTTGTATCAAAGCGGAAGCTGTACTATATCTCCGCAGAGTTTTTGCTGGGAAAAATGCTGACAAGCAATCTGATTCATCTGCATGCTCTGGAGGATGTAAAGACTCTTGTCGGGGAATATGGCTGTACATGGAAGGAAATACAGGATATTGAGCAGGAGCCAAGTCTTGGTAACGGCGGTCTGGGAAGACTGGCCGCATGCTTTCTGGATTCCATTGCAGAGCTGAATCTGTGCGGGGACGGAATCGGTCTGTATTATCACTTCGGCCTGTTTGAACAGCGCTTTCTAAATCATAAGCAGACAGAGCTGCCAAACGCATGGATCGACACGGTCAGCTGGTTTGAAAGGGTGCCGGTTGATTTTCAGGTTAAGCTTCCATGCTGTACCCTGCAGCCGGTGCGCTACGATATGGATGTTATCGGCTTTGACGGGAAAAAGAACCGTCTGCATCTGTTTGATGTGGAAAGTGTTGAGGAGGGCATCGTTAAAGAGGGCATTCAGTTCGATAAAACGGATATCCGACGGAATCTGACGCTGTTTCTGTATCCGGATGACAGTGATGAGCAGGGCAGACTGCTTCGCATTTACCAGCAGTATTTCATGGTAGCCTGCGGTGCGCATATGATTCTGGAGGAACAGAAGCAGCTGGGGCATGATCTGCACAGACTGTATGAGCATGCCGTGATTCAAATCAATGATACCCATCCATCTCTGATCATACCGGAGCTGATATATCAGCTGATGCAGGAGGGAATCCGTATGAAGGAGGCGGTGCGCATTGTTGAAAAAACGTGTGCATATACCAATCATACCATTCTGGCGGAGGCTCTGGAAACCTGGCCGATGTCCTATCTGGAAACCGTAGTTCCGCATTTGTGCGGCATTCTGCAGGCACTGGATACCGCAGCAGATCAGCGCTGCAGTGCAGCTGGTGTGGCATTGATCGATGCGGACAATCGCATGCATATGGCACATATGGATATTCATTTTGGAAAAAGCGTCAACGGGGTTGCGGCTTTGCACACAGAGATACTGAAGCAAAGCGAGCTGCATGCCTTTTATGAGCTGTATCCTAAAAAATTTAACAATAAAACCAATGGTATCACCTTTACACGCTGGCTGCATGCCTGCAATACACAGCTGTATACGTATCTGATGGAGCTGCTGCATATGGATTCCTGGCAGGATGAGCGCCTTGCAGAGCTGCATGCCTATGCACAGGATGCGGATGTCATTGCACATCTGCAGGCCATTAAACAGGAAAAGAAACGGGAATGGTGTACACATATCCGCAACAAGCAGAGGGTGGCAATCAATCCCAACAGTATCTTCGATACGCAGGTCAAACGGCTGCATGAATACAAGCGCCAGCAGATGAATGCGCTGTGGATTATTTATAAACTGAAGGAAATTCGCAAAGGAAATCTGCCAAAGCGGCCGATCACCTGTATTTTCGGAGCCAAGGCGGCACCTGCATATACGATTGCCAAGGATATCATTCATGTGCTGCTCTGTCTGCAGGATATCATTGAACACGATGCCAGGGTATCTCCGTATCTGCAGGTCTGCTTCATTGAAAATTACAATGTGAGCGAAGCGGAGCTGATTATTCCGGCAAGCGACATATCCGAGCAGATCTCACTGGCAAGCAAGGAAGCCAGCGGGACAGGAAACATGAAGTTTATGCTGAACGGTGCGCTGACGCTGGGAACCCGGGACGGTGCCAATGTGGAGATTGCCGATCTGGTTGAGGAAGACAATATTTATATCTTTGGAAAAAGCAGTGAAGAGGTCATTGCGCATTATGAAAAGGCAGATTACTGTTCACGGGATTATTATGAACAGGATGCTCTGCTGCAGGAGCTGGTGGATTATCTGATCGGAGAGGAAATGCTTGCGACAGGAGATCGAAAATCGCTGCATCGCTTTTATCAGGAGCTGCTGAACAAGGACTGGTTCATGACGCTGCTGGATACCAGAGAGTATATAGCATGTAAGGAACAGATGCTGAAGGATTATGAGAACCGCAAGCTTTGGGGACAGAAAATGCTGCACAATATCGCATGCAGCTCCTTCTTCTCCAGCAAACGTACGATTGAGGATTATGACCGTGACATCTGGAACTTAGGATAGGAGGAATTATGGAGAGACAAACTGGAATTTTAATGCCTATTTCGTCATTGCCGGGAAATCAGGGAATCGGTGATTTCGGCAAACACACCTATCGGCTCATAGATGCCATCAGTAAACAGCATATCCGCATCTGGCAGATTCTGCCACTGAACCCTGTAGGCTATGGGAATTCGCCCTACCAGCCGTTTTCATCGTACGCAGGGGATGAAATCTACATCAGTGTGGATACACTGGCAGATTACGGACTGCTTAAGCAAAGCTCTATCCGCAATTATAATAAATTTTCAGAAAAGGTGGATTATGACGGGGTTCGTGCTTTCAAGGCACCGTATCTGAAAAAGGCATACAAGACCTTTTTGAAGATGCAGGATACCTTTGCTCAGGAATACCAGCTGTTTTGTTCCACTGCTCCATGGCTGTATCCATACGCTGTTTTCATAACGCTGAAAAAGCATAATCAGATGGCAAGCTGGACACAGTGGCCAAAGGAGCAGCGTGAATGGATTCGCAACCGCCGCTTTTCGTTGAAGGAGTTTGAAGAGGAAATCCGTTATGAACAGTTTCTGCAGTTCATCTTCTATAAGCAGTGGAATCAGGTAAAAGCATATGCGAACGCACATGGTGTGGAAATCATGGGCGATCTTCCGTTTTATGTCGGACTGGACAGTGCGGATGTCTGGCAGAATCAGGAGGATTTCCTGCTGGATGCACAGGGAAATCCAAGTCATATCGCAGGAGTACCGCCGGATTATTTCAGTGACGACGGACAACGCTGGGGAAATCCAATCTATAACTGGAAGCAGATGAAAAAGGATCACTATGATTTCTGGATGGAACGGCTCGCCTGGAATCAGCAGCAGTATGATATCATCCGTCTGGATCATTTCCGTGCCTTTGATACCTATTGGAAAATACCGGCATCCTGTCCGACTGCAAAGGATGGGGAATGGATCATGGGACCATCCTATGAGTTTTTTGATGAGGTGTTCCGCCGATTCCCGGAAATCCGTCTGATTGCAGAGGATTTGGGCGATCTGCGCAGACAGGTTGGCAAGCTGCGTGATCATTACAACCTGATGGGCATGAATGTCATATCCTTTGAGCTGCAGCCTAAGCTTTTAAAGAAGCCGCGGAAAGAGCATATCGTTTTATATACGGGAACGCATGATAATGATACACTGGAGGGCTTTTATCAGCTATTGACACAGAATCGGCGTATCGCCCTGCGCAGATTTTTCCATAACTGCGGCTATGATAACCGAATGTTTCACGAACTGGTGATCCGCTATTGTCTGGATAGTGCCGCCGATGTGGTCATCCTGCCAATGAGTGATATCCTTGGCTTAAAAAGTGAGGGGCGCCTCAATACACCGGGAACGATCGGCAGTCCGAACTGGGAGTGGAAGGTGAAAAACCTCAAGGAATTTTATGCACTGCTGCCAAAGCTGGGAGAATGGATGCAAGCAGGCGGGCGCAGCTGATTGAGATAATCAATATATTGAACATGGAAGCTGAAAAAAGGGTATCCTGTCTGTCGTATGGATAGAACCGGATTGCCCTTTTCGTTATGATGATAGATATCTTCACTGTTTTTCTGTTTTCAATTCGTTTTACATACATACTGAATTCCTTTGAACAGGCTGTAGATCAGGAACCAAAAACGATACAGCATAAAAAGCTTTTTCATACATTTTAGATTTCATGGATGAAAAAGCTTTTTGTTTTATTGCTGCGTTAGGAAAAATATGCGAGCTGATAAGTATCAGCGATTCTGGTTTGGCGTCTGCCGGGAAGTGCCCTCATCCGAGGAGGAAGTGGTATTGTCAGCTTCTCCAAGTGTGACTGTAAAGGTCTTAGTGGAACGATCCCGCAGGACGGTAATTTTCATAGTTTCTCCAGCCTTGTGGGAATTTACCACGGTTTTAACATCGGAAATACTTTCTACATCCTTGTCATCTACTTTTAAAATCTGATCGCCGGCCTGCAGTCCTGCTTTATCAGCGGCCTTACCTTCCACGACACTTGCGATATAGACCTGTGTGCTGGTATCGGAGCTGAATGGATTGTTGCTGGTACCCAGGGTCAGTGCAACTCCCAGAGATGCGCGTCCCTTTACATAACCGTTTTCAATCAGATTTGTGATAACATCCTTTGCACGGTCGATAGGAATTGCAAAACCAAGACCTTCGATATTGGAACCACTGGATTTGGCATTAACAATACCGATTAGTTCACCCTGATCATTGAACAAACCGCCACCGGAATTTCCCGGGTTGATAGCAGCATTTGTCTGTAGAAGATGCATTGTCTGATTATCTATCGTCACTTCCCGGTCCAGTGCGGAAATGATGCCGCTTGTCACGGTACCGCCAAGTTCACCAAGTGGGTTTCCAATCGCAACTGCGGTATCCCCTACTTCCAGCTTGGAGCTGTTGCCCAGTACAGCAGGCTTTAGGTTGCTTGCCTCGACCTTTATAACAGCCAGATCGGTGGAGGAATCATTGCCTATCAGTTTGGCATCGTAAGACTTTCCATCCTTGGTTGTTACCTTGATTTTGCTTGCACCGTCAATTACATGATTGTTTGTCACGATGTATCCATCCTTGCTAAGAATGACACCGCTGCCGGCACCTGACTGAACTGCCTGTTGGAAAAACTCATTCGTGGAAACTGATTCTGTTTTTATCTCCACAACGCTTTCCATGGCCTCATTCGCGATATCCTTGACTGACATACTGGTCGCGTTTGCTGTATTGCTTTTGGAAGAATTCGTTTTCTCAACTGCCTGATAAAGCACGGTTCCGTTTCCATTCGATTTGCTCAGCTGATATGCCAGCGTTGCTCCTCCAAATCCGCCTCCGATGGAAATCAGCAGACATCCGCTGATGATGCAGGCATTTTTGTGACGCTTCATAAACGATGGCTTTTTTTCCTTCTGCAAAGGTGCCCCTGCAGCTGCATCATCCATGTTCATTTCCGTGTTTTCTGATTTTTCATTGAACGAATTTTGTTTAACATCTTCCTCATTATGTTCTTCATATACTTCAAAGTCTTCCATATGTGGGTCCTCCTTTTATGCATAAGACTACAAGTGACATAGTCATTTTACGAGTCTTATTTTACAAAAACATTATCTCAGAAAAATATAGTAAATGTGTGAATTTCTTATGAATTCTGGATGGAATGTGTGAAAACATGCCGGAAAAAATCGAAAATAAAAGATTTTGCAAAGAAAAACACGGAAACTTCCTTAACCATACAGACATGTTGTGCTATAATGAAAAGGGATTTTCTGAAAAGAAATGAATATCGTCTGTATTATGCGATTAACATAAGATAAGAAAAGTGAAAATGTCGGAGGGTAAAAACACATGGCTAAAACTACAAAAAAGAAAACATTAACAAAGAAAACAGCCAAGGCTGCAGCTAAGACAGAATCAAAGACAGCACAGGAACAGCTGAAGCTGACGGCGGAACCGGAAGCGAAGAAAATAACAGCAGAGAAGGAACCGGAAAAACTAACAACGAAAAAGATTGAAAAAATCACGACTGCGAAGGAAGCAGAAAAGCTGACTACAGCACCTGCACCAGAGAAAATCGAAACAAAGGAAACTGTGAAGCTGGCTACAAGTGCAGCAAAAACTACAGAAAAGGCTGAGGAAAAGAAGCCGACAGAAGCAAAAGCGGAGACTAAGAAAAAGCCGGCAGCGAAAAAAACTGCGGCAAAGAAAACAGCAGCAGCGAAAAAAGCAGAGCCGACAGCGAAAAAGGCTGTGAAGAAGACTGAGGAAAAGAAGGCAGAGAAGAAGCCTGCGGCAAAAAAGGCAGCAGCGAAAAAAGCAGCACCGAAAAAGGCAGATAAGGAAAAGCTGGAGGCTTATGCAGCACTGTCCCTGGATGAAGCAATTCAAAAGGCACAGGCAATGGGTGTGCAGCATGTATACGAGGACTATACAAGATTCCTGCTTGATGAGGCAGACAGTAAACAAATTGCGAAAAACATCATCGATGGAAATGCGCTTTTGGAAAAGGGTTTCACATATGATAAGGACGGCTTTGATACGGATTTGATTTCTGTCGTTCTGGAAAAGGTAGCGGATACCATGGATGTAAAGGCTATGGATTATAAAGAACTGAAAAAGGATATCACGGCATGTCTGAAGGCTGAGATGACAGCAGATGCGGAAGCAAATGCTGCAGAATACCTGAAGGAGTTCAAGGTGTGTGAGAAGCTGCTGATGATCGGGCAGCGCAAAAACATTACAGATGCAGCGATCGTCAGTGATTTGATCGGTGCGGATGTGGATGCGTTTGTAGCACACTTCTTCCAGTTTGCATATGCAATTCTACCAGGCTGGCAGTATGATGATGTAAAATTCTATGAGGACTTTGCTTTTGCCGTGCTTTCCCAGTACAGTGATCTGTATGAGAAATATCAGTTGAATATCCTGCTGGATGTTGCGGACCTTTACATCAAGCATGGTGATTTCGGTCATGGTGATGAATGCTATGGCTATATCCTGCGTGACAACCAGATTAAGGACTATATTTATTACCGTTTTGCTTCTGTGTATGAAGACATCGACTTCAACAAGGCGAAGGCACTTGCCTATGAGTCCTTGCAGTATGTTGACGGACGTTATACGTACTACCAGAACATCATGAATATCATTAACAAATAAATGAAAGCTAAGACCGGGAATCGTATGATCTACCGGTCTTTCTTTATGCTGCTTTGCTGAAATCCAATGCAGATAGTGATTGCAGGATTTACGTTACGATATGGAGCTTACAAAACATGATAACATAATAGGTCATTTATAAATTTGGTGGGTGTTTCTCATGAGAGACGTTATACATGGATTTTCTGAGAGAATCCTGATGGGGAATATTTTTTTCTAAAAAATGAAGAAAATGCTTGACGTAAGGGAATATTATTTGTTATACTATACAGGCAGTTAGAAGTATGGCGCGTTGGAGAAACGGTTAACTCACTTGCCTTTCACGCAAGCATTCACGGGTTCGAATCCCGTACGCGTCACCATTTAAACCATACCTCACACATGAATTTGTGTGAGTTTTTATTTGTTGTATATAAAAGGCACACTCTGTATGGATGATTAAGAACCATCTTTTGCGTAGTGTGCTTTTTTATGTGCTTGCGTACGGGTTGGGATAATACATGATTTCTATTCTTTACTTTTTTAAACATAAAAAACGAGCCTTATGATGTTACTTTGACCCTGGGAAATAAGAGTCACAATATCCCGTCGCAATTACTGTATGTTTGTTTTCAAAAGCGGAAATATATATCACCCATATTATTATACAAAATCCTTCTTTATTTATCTATCTTTGCTTTTTGTCTTTCGGAATGTCCTTGGACATTTTTCTTCCATGTACACCGCGGATCCATCATGGTCATCAATGGTATGAAAAGCGGTTTTTTGTTTGAAATAGATGTTTTCCCTACCTTTTCTGTACAGAATATATTATAATAAAAAGCAGTGTTAGCGGTGCCTTCGTGCACTCGACACATAAAGGAAAGGTGACGTTATGGTTGATTTCATCGCAACACCATTTGCGTTTGGTGATATAGAAAAATTAAAGACGGCAGGTGCGCAGAGTGTACAGATTGCGGTACCGTTTTTCTCGGCGAGAGGAGCTGCCTGTTTTCCAATAGAGGAGCTGCCGGATATCAAAGCGGAATGTGTCCGTTGTCAAATCAGCATGTATGTTCTGGTCAACCGCATTTTTGTGGAGGAGGAGCTGGAGAGGCTGCGTGACTTTCTGAAGCTTTTGAAGGAGCTGGATGTGGAAGGCATCTATTACGGGGACGAGGGTGTTCTTTATGAGGCAGCGCGTCTTGATATGAAGGACCGGCTTATTTACAATCCGGACACCCTGATTACCAATGCCATGGATATGCAGTATTATCTGGATGAGGGAATCCGCATGGCAACCATATCCAAGGAAATCACCCTGCAGGAAATGTGCACAGTGGCACGGGATGTACAGGGGGAATGTGAAGTCGTTCTGCATGGCAGATTGAATATGATGCATTCCAAGCGGAAGCTGCTGAGTGCCTATATGGAGTTTCTGGGGAAAGAGGAAGCGGTAACGGACAATCATCAGCTGTATCTGATGGAGGAAACACGGGATGATCATATGCCGATTGTTGAGGATGCGCTTGGAACCCATGTGTTTACCGGATTTACACTTGTCTCCTTTGAAGAAATACGGGAGCTGTATGAAGCGGGTGTACGGCATTTTCGCATTGACGGTATCTTCCATGATATCGAGTATGTATGTGAAGCGCTTCGACTGTATCAGGATGTGTTAAAGGGCGTGCGGGACGGCCGTCAGACCTATCAGGAATATGAAAAGAAATACAAAGAGGATCATGTGAGTCATGGCTTCTATTATACGAAAACAAGCAAGGTAAAGTAGGTGAGAGCTTGAAGAAGATAGAATTGCTCGCTCCGGCAGGTGATCTGGAGCGTTTGAAAATCGCGGTATTGTACGGTGCGGATGCTGTATATCTGGGAGGCAAGCAGTTTTCCCTGCGCTCCCGTGCCAGTAATTTCGGATTAAAGGAGATTGCAGAGGGGGTTGCTTTTGCGAAGGAGCATGGCGCCCATGTGCATGTGACCGTGAACATGCTGCCCCATGAAGAGGATTTACACGGCTTAAAGGAATATCTGATGGAGCTGGAGCGAATCGGTGTAACGGCGATCATCGCTGCCTCTCCCGGCATCATGATGTGTGCCAAAAAATGGGCACCGAAGCTGGAGGTTCATGTTAGCACCCAGCATTCCTCCACCAATTCCAGCGCCGCAAATTACTGGCAGGAGAAAGGCATGGATCGTGTCGTTCTCGGCCGTGAGGTTACGCTGGAGGAAATCAAAGCAAGTGCTGCTCATACGCAGGTACCTTTGGAGGTCTTCATCCATGGCGGTATGTGTATCTCCTATTCAGGACGCTGTGTACTCAGCAACAATATGACGGGCCGTGATGCCAATCGTGGTGGGTGTGCGCAGAGCTGCCGTTGGAAATATCGTCTGTATGAGGGAGATCGTGCACTGCATGATGAACAGGATCTGTTTTCCATGTCCAGCAAGGATTTGATGGCTGCCAAATATATTCCGGATTTGATTACGGCGGGTATCGCCAGTCTGAAAATCGAAGGACGTATGAAAAGCGCGTATTACATCGCCACCCTGATCAAAACCTACCGCATGCTGATTGATGAAATTTATGCGGAAGGCGGAAGACTGAGTGACAAACGGATGGAATGGTATTATAATGAACTGGCAAAGGCGGAAAACCGACCCACTGGGTGCGGCTTCTATGAGGGTATGCCGAGCTTTCACGGGCATTTGTACGGTGTCAACGGAGCCGGTGTGACACAGGAATTTATCGCCTATGTTCTGGATTATGAGGAAGAAAGTGGCATGGCAACGCTGGAGGTGCGCAATAACTTTCGCGGACATATCGCTGCGGAGGTTTTTGGACCGACGATATTCGCCACACGTTTTGAGCTGCAGGAGCTCTATGATATGGATGGAAATCTCTTGGACGTTGCCAAAACACCAATGCAGAAAATCAGAACCCATGTACCCCTGCGTCTGGAAAAGGACGCCATGATTCGCAAGGTCGTGACAAGGAATCGCTCCGGTATATACTGAACGGTGTGTGGATATGTGGGTATGCGGTATTGCGGCATAACGAAGGTGTCGGATATCGCAGTGCTTTAAAAGGATACTAAGGAGAGAAGATTATGAAACTGAGTAAGTCGTATTTTTATACATTGCGGGAAAACGTGAAGGATGAAGACAGTACAAGCGGAAATCTGCTGGTGCGTGCGGGAATGATCAAAAAGAGCAGCAGTGGAATTTATATGATTATGCCTATGGGGAAACGCGTACTGAAAAAGATTGAGGAAATCGTACGTGAGGAAATGGATGCCGCAGGTGCACAGGAGCTGCTCATGCCTGCCATGATACCGGAAGAAATTTATGAGAAAAGCGGACGCCGTGAGGCTTTTGGCTCCAATATGTTTGCATTAAAGGACCGCTATCAGAAAAATTATGTGCTGGGACCGACCCATGAAGAGCTGTTTACCATGGCAGCAATGATGAAGGGAAGCTCCTATAAGGATTTTCCATATAACCTGTATCAGATTCAGACAAAATTCCGTGATGAGACAAGACCGCGCTATGGACTGATCCGTGTGCGTGAATTCATCATGAAGGACGCGTATTCCTTTGATATCGATGAAGCCGGTCTGCAGGAATCCTATATGAAGATGTTTCAAGCATATAAGAATATCATGGATCGCTGCAATCTGAACTATAAGATCGTCAAGGCGGATACCGGAGCTATGGGCGGTTCTCTGTCTGAGGAATTTCAGGCCATCACCGAAATCGGGGAGGATGTCGTGGTGACCTGTGAGGGCTGTGACTTCTCCAGTAATCTGGAAATCACCGAGGTTATCGATACCGGCAGGCCATCCGATGAAGAGGCGCTGGATATGGAAATCGTGGAAACTCCGGATGCGAAAACAATTGAGGATGTTGCGGCATTCTTCCAGAAATCCGTAAATGATTTTGTGAAAACACTGATTTATTCCGTTGATGGGAAAACGATGGCCTTCCTGTTGAAGGGGGATCGGGAGCTGAATGAAACCAAGGTGCTGAAGCTGCTGCAGGCAAATGAAATGGAGCTTGCGTCCTTTGATGAGGTGGAACGTGTTACCCATGCAAGGGTTGGCTTTGCAGGTCCGGTTGGACTGGAGTGTCCGATTATCATGGATCGTGAAGTGGCAAATATGAAAAACTTTATCGTTGGAGCAAACAAAACCGATCATCATATCAAAAATGTAAACCTGAAGGATTTCACAGTGGAAACCGTTGCGGATATCGCACAGGTTCATGAAGGGGATATTTGTCCGAAATGCGGAAAACCGCTGAAGTTCTGTAAGGGCATTGAGGTCGGCAACACCTTCAAGCTGGGAACCAAATATGCAAAGGCACTCGGTCTGGAATATCAGGATGTCAACAATAAGCTGCATCCTGTGGAAATGGGATGCTATGGCTTTGGTCTGGAGCGCTGCATGGCGGCAATCGTGGAACAGCATAACGATGCATCCGGTATCATCTGGCCTACAAGCGTGGCACCGTTTGAGGTCGCTGTGGTGGTTGTGTCCAGCAAGGATGATGAACAGATGCGCATTGGAAATGAACTGTATGAGGCACTGAAAAAAGAAGGCATTGATGTTCTGCTGGATGATCGCAAGGAACGTCCGGGCGTGAAGTTCAAGGATATGGAGCTGATCGGTATTCCATACCGCATCACCGTCGGCAGAGGAATCAAGGACGGCAATGTGGAATTCCGTGCCAGAACAGCTGATGAAAGCAGTGATGTTTCCCTGCATGAGATTGTTGACATGGTCAAGAAGGAATTACAGAAATAAGTCTGCGTGAGACTTTCAGGCAGTCTGAATATGCTGTGAAAAAGTTCGAAGGGGATTCGGACTTTTTTCTAAAGCTTAGAGCGCGAAGTGATGCATGCGAAGAGCAGGCTGCCTATGCAAGTGCTGAAGCTTTTAATAACTGCTGTAAGGTACATGGGAAAGGTACATTACAGCTACAGATGAAAGCCGGTTCGATCACTTGACGATGAGAATCCCCATCATCGCTTTCTATATATGATATGGAAGACCGAAGTGCTTCAGGATTTCAAAAAAATACGGTCTTTTTACGATCGTGTGACAAAATTGCGGTATACTTTTCCCGGCTCTCGCATATCATGTAATCGTTACCAGTATGCTGTGCGACAGATGTGCACAGCTGCGAAACAGAAATTGGAATTGAAAAAGTTTTCATAAAATGAAAATATTACAAAAACTACTTTCTTATTTTTTCTTTTTATTGTATAATATAACCCGATAGGGTTATTTAACTTTATTTTCCAACTTCATTTTTGAATTTGAAAGGAGCAGATTATGAAAGAGACATTGTATTTAACAAAAGAACTTGCAATACTGAACTACAGCGCAGGATACGCACATTCCGGTGACCAGCTGCTGAATTCTTCCACGTTCAGTAATTATGTTCATAACTACCTGGATTACTTAAAAGCTGATAACGAGGCTTTATACTTCTACGCATTGAACGGCAAAACAACCAGAGAGGCAACCTTTGAAATTCTGAAGCTGTTCCGCATGCTGCGTGTATTCAAAGCGGAAGAGGTGGATTCTCCATATCTGAACGATAAAGCGAAGCTGCTGGAGTTCGTTGAGGAAATGTACAACTTCTGGAAAAAGCATCAGCGATTCTCCGTGATGTCGATCGGACAGGGGAATGCATTGCAGGATCTGACCTTTGTAGGCGCAGATTCCAGCTTTACCAGTCTGATTCTTGGATTGTACCGTAACATCGAGGAACAGATCATGGGAAGAAAAAACCGTGTATACCGTCAGCTGCAGGCTGGTACCAATGCATCGATTGCAGTGAAAAACATTGATAATCCAAAGCTGAGCCCTAAATACGATGCATTAAAGGATATCGAATTCATTCAGTCCGTTATGCTGCGGACACCGATGATCCTTCATCCGAAGTCAAACAAGCGTACCGGGATGTTTACAGAACGGGATACCAATCCGATTACGGAATTTACCGGAACACCGGATGAATGGTTCTGTTACCCATGCAAGGTCGGAAGCCTGCTTGCCTTTATCTACTTCCACCGTGACTTTATTTCCTCTGCCGTATCTCTGGCAAATCTGTTTGAGCTGGCGAATGAGGATGAGTGCCGCAAAAAACCGGATCTGATTTGTTTATTCGGTAATCAGGATGACAAGGAACAGACAACCTTCCATTATGATGCCGAGGATGATGTATGGATCGGATGTGTCAGCTATCATGAACGTATTGAATACTTCGGTTATCTGAAGAAAATGACACTGACACTGCATAACGTAAGAAAAATGCAGAAGGGCTGGCTGCCGATTCACGGAGCATTCGTCAATATTACCTTAAAGAGCGGAAAACGCAAGGGTATTATGCTGATGGGGGATTCCGGAGCAGGTAAGTCCGAATCCATTGAAGCCTTGAAAATTGCCGGTGCGGATGTCATTAAGGACATTGAGGTTGTCTTTGATGATATGGGTACCATTCATCTGGAGGACGGTGTTCCTTATGGACAGGGTACGGAAATCGGTGCCTTTATCCGTCTGGATGATCTGGATCCGGGAACCCCGTACCGTGATATGGACCGCTCCATTTTCATGAATCCGGAATCCAGCAACAATGCCCGTGTTATCACACCGGCTGCACCATATGAAATCGTAGCGATGAATCATAGAATTGACTTATTTGCCTATGCAAATAACTATGATGATAAGCTGGGACTGCATCGTTTTGATACTCTTGAGGATGCGAAGGCAACCTGCAAGGAGGGAAAACGTATGGCCAAGGGAACGACACAGGAGGTCGGTATTTCCACAACCTACTTTGCGAACCCGTTTGGACCGATGCAGCAGCAGGAGGTTTGTGAGCCTTTGATTGACCAGATGTTTGTCGCACTGCGCGACAGCGGCTGCTTCGTCGGAGAAATTTACACCCACCTGGGACTTGATAAAGAAAACCGTGACGGTATCAATATCGCGGCCAAGGAGCTGCTGGACTTCATCGAAAAAGACTAAGTCTGTAAAGCTGCTGTTTTCCAACTGGAGACGGCAGTTTTTTTACGGTTATACTTCCATAAGGAGAATGGCTGCGGACGGACGCGGCTATTGGTATGAAGGAACATCGGCGGGGAATACTGAAACAGATACGATATACAGGATTCCACGATATGTATACGATGAAACAAACATGTATGCATAACATAGATGATTGTATGCAATATAAAAACAATGTGAATAAAATGTATCCAAATTGTAGAAAAACACTCTTTTCGAACGGTGATATTCATAGTACAATACAGATAAGGATACAGGAGGAAATCGTATGAATATTTCAAATATTTATGATGCCAAGGAAGTATTGAAGGATGTTATTTCCAAAACACCGCTGGTGCATGCGGATAAGCTGCATGAAAATCTGTGGATCAAGGCGGAAAATCTGCAGGGAACCGGTGCCTTTAAGCTGCGTGGAGCTTACCATAAGCTGCATTCTCTGACACAAAAGGAGCGCGAGAAGGGCGTGATAGCCGCAAGTGCCGGAAACCATGCACAGGGAGTCGCTTATTCCTGCATGAAGATGGGAATCAAGGGAACAATCGTTATGCCGAAAACCGCTCCGCTGTCTAAAATTGAAGCAACGCGAAGCTATGGTGTTGCGGTGGAGCTGCAGGGAGATACGTTCAATGATGCCTATGAGTATGCGAAGAATCTGCAGGAAATCACAGGCGCAGTATTCGTGGAGCCCTTTGATGATGAATATGTCATTGCCGGACAGGGAACGATCGGTCTGGAAATTCTGGATAAGCTCAGTGATGTGGATACGGTAATCGTACCGATTGGCGGGGGCGGTCTGATCAGCGGGATTGCCGTTGCAATCAAGGCAATGCGTCCCAGCTGCCGTATTATCGGCGTACAGTCCGAGCATGCGCCGAGCATGAAGCAGTCGCTGGAAAAGAAGGAGATTATCAAGCTGCAAAATGTAAGTACGATCGCGGATGGAATCGCTGTAAAAACTCCGGGAAAGCTGACCTATGAGCTGTGCAGCAAGTACGTGGATGAGGTGGTAACCGTCAGTGAGGAGGAAATTGCGGCTGCCATACTGACACTGCTAGAGAAAATGAAGATGGTCGCTGAGGGAGCCGGAGCCACCAGTGTTGCGGCGGCGATGTTCGGTAAGGTGGATCTGAAGCATCACAAATGCGTTGCAGTTCTTTCCGGAGGAAATATCGATGTCAATCTGCTGTCTAAAATAATCGACCTCGGCTTGATGAAGACCGGACGCAAGGCAGTCATCAATATGAACGTTATGGATAAGCCGGGGAATCTGTCCCGTATGATTGAGCTGATATCCAGAACCGGAGCCAATATCATTTCTGTAAATCATAACCGTATTCAGAATGCCATGCTGTTTAATCAGTGCAGAGTAGGCGTTATTATTGAAACCAATGATAACAAGCATATCGCAGATGTGCTTGCAATTCTGAAAAACAACGGCTATGACCCGCATCTGGTCGAGCATGTCTGATATTTATATCGATGCGGACGGCTGTCCGGTGATTGAGGAAACCCTGCAGGCAGGAGAGGATTTCGGTTTTCCTGTAATACTGGTATGTGATACCTCCCATGTCTTTCCCTATGAGCATGTCGTTATCCTTATGGCGGATAAAGGAAGAGACAGTACGGATTTTCTGTTGCTGTCGCATGTAAAAAAGGGAGATATTGTTGTTACGCAGGATTATGGTCTGGCTGCACTGGTTCTCAGTAAGGAAGGATATCCGATCTCCTGCAATGGAGTCCCCTATACAACAGAAAATATCAATCGCCTTCTCACAATGCGTCATGTCGGCAGTGTGGAGCGTAAGCATGGCAATTACGGAAATCATGCGAAAAAGCGGACACAGCAGGACAATGAACGGTTTCTGGATGGTCTGTATGCATTGTGTGAAAGTCTGCAGGATAAATAAAAACGGATATACCGGATGTTTTCCCCATTTGTTTGAATGGGGTATACCATAATAGAAAGCACAGAACCATTTCACAGTCCAGTGGAAGCGATTCTGTGTTTTGCATTTAGAATCGTAGTGAATCACTGTTTTGTATAAGTCGCTGTCAAGACAGGGTGTCTGGATGCCTGGATAACGAAGGAAATTGCAAGCTGCCTGCGCACTGCATTCACTTCACCAGCAATATTTTTCATAAAGAACACCATCCACGGTATGGTAAGCTGTCAGCTGTGTCAGTCAATCGGAGAAAGGCCTTTCAAAAGATGGCAGAGAGAACATGGGTTGCAAATTTGTAAAAAAAATGATATCGTTATGACTCGGGATTTGAAAATTCCAAAGATAAGCAGCATCGGACAATCAAGCCTGGTACCACCCCGGGAAGCTGCAGGAACGAGAAATGGAGTGAATCGTATGAAAGAGCTGTATCTGCAAAAGGTTACGTCGCAGGACATGGTGAACAAAATCAGAGGTATGCGCAGTGAAGAAATCAATACGTATCTTACGGAGCTTGGGTGTACGCTTACCTGTGAGGATATTCGGGGGCGTCTGGAAGCCACCTACAACGATCTTGCAGTCGCGGATGCTATCTTTGAAACACAGAAGATTGACGATACCCATGCAACGTTCCCCAAAGCCTTCATCGATGAAGCGGTGCTGGAGATTGCAAGAAGAGAGGACTTCAGCTTTACCCATTACGGTCTTATATCCGATGCGATTCTGGATTTGATGGAACAGGGCAGTGAACAGGTTGCGGCAGATTTGCTGGAACAGTTCCGGTTGCTGTTTAAAACTGCGAAAAGATTTCATATTGACAGCCTGGAAGCTATGATGTATCAGGTTAACGATGGCTTGGATATGATTGGTGTGGTTACCTTTCTGCTGGATCTATTGATGGAGCAGGGACGCAGGGACAAGGAACAGTACCGTGTACTTATCGCATTTGTCGATAAGTTTCTGCATGTATTTTCCAAAACGAGCGATTTCTTCCGTGTCGGGATGCAGTATGAACAGGCAAAGGCATATATCGCACTAAAATCAAAAAAAGGAGAACAGATGTTTCAAAAGCTGTTAGCCACACACAGTGATGTAACCGACGTGGTGTTGCATTATGCTCTGGCATATCTGGATGATGATGAAAAACGTACACGCAGGCTTCTGGAGCGTTATGCCTCACGGCTGGATAAGGAAAGTCCGGCATATGAGGAGATTCAGGAGCTGAAAAAAGATGTATATAACTAACATGAGGTGATTTCATGCAAAAGAATTTTGTACAGCGACATGCTTTGTTCTTTTCTGTCATTGTATTCTGTTTCGTAATCGTACCCTTTATACGAAATGCCTATGCACAGGAAAAAGCAGATAAAAAGCAGCAGGCGGAAACACTGGTTATCCGTACACAGAAGCAGGCTGAAGAAAAGAAGGTCACAAAGCGACGGGTTGTTCTGGATGCCGGTCACGGCGGCTATGATGACGGCAGTGTTGCGGCGGATGGCACAAAGGAAAAAAACATTACACTGCAGCTGACGAAAAAAATCGGAAAGCTGCTGGAGAAGCAGGATGTGGATGTTGTGTATACACGAGTGCAGGACAAGGTGTCCTGGCCGTCGGATAATGAAAAGGATTTGCTGGAGCGTTCCCGCATTGCCAACACATCAAAAGCGGATTATTTTATATCGATTCATATGAATTTTTCGGATACAGCGCAGGATTCCGCAAGGGGTGCGGAAATCTGGGTAAGAGAGAGTGATGCGAAAAGCAGGGCACTGGCAAAGCAGGTAAATAAACAGCTCACGGGTCTGAAGGGGATGAAAAGCAGAGGGCTGAAGGATGAGGCGGACGCCCCGCTTTCTCTGATGGAATATACCGATATTCCGACAATTTTAGTGGAGGCAGGCTTTTTATCCAATGATGGTGACCTGTCCTATCTGAAATCAGAGAAGAATCAGGAGGCAATGGCTAAGGCGATTGCGGATGGTATTGTGCACGCATTTGATAAAGAATCATAAAATACCGCAAAATCTTTCTATTTTACTGTAAAAATGATACAATATGACTTATACTATAGGAAAAGGAGGAATATTTATGTTTGAACGCAATGAAGATTATTTTGAGCCGCAATATGCAGCAACCAGCCTGCAGAAGCATGCTGTACGTACATTTGGATGGATGACATTGGGTCTTCTGGTGACTACGGCTACTGCCTTTGCTGTATACTCCACAGATTTGATTTATTATATTTATACGATGCGATTTGCGCCACTGATTCTGATTGCCGCACAATTCGGTGTGGTCATCGCTCTGGGGGCACGTCTGATGAAGATGTCCGCCACAAGTGCCAAGATTTTATTCCTGGCGTACTCTATGCTGACCGGTATCACCTTCTCAACGCTTGCTCTTGTATACCTGCCGGGTACACTAGCTATGGCGTTTTTGATGACGACTGTGTATTTCGGAAGTCTGGCTGTCATCGGATATACGACGAAAATGAATCTGCTCCGCTTTGGACCGATTCTCTTTGGCAGCTTGCTTGCTTTGATCATCACTGAGGTTATTATGATGTTCATGGGGGCTGATACCAGCACAATGCTGATGAGTGCCATCGGTCTGTTGATTTTTACCGGACTGACTGCCTATGATGCACAGAAGATGAAGGCACTGTATGCAAGCTATGAAGGGGATGAAGAAATGCTGAAAAAGCTTTCGATCTATTCTGCTTTTGAGCTGTATTTGGATTTCATCAATATCTTCCTGTATATTCTGCGTTTTGTAGGAAACAGAGACTAGCTGTATAGGTTAATAGAATGCTTCCCGCCGTCATGAGAACGGTATGGAAGCATTTTTTTTGTGTACAGGATACAAAAAAGCCAACATGTCATAAGGCATGAGGGTACTCGGCGTATGAAATCATAATCTTTTCTGAATAGGCAGGTGTATACAGTAGGCGTATATGTGTATCCTATATGGCGGTTTTCTGCAATCCGCTTTTGATTCGGAGGGTTCATAGATGATACCGGCATATGAAAACAGCCGCAGCACATATCCGATATGCTGCAGCTTTTATAGTTATTTTATATGCAGATAGTTTGCGATATTCGCGTTTGGATCCAGAATCGGCTCAATGCTTCCGCACCGACTGCTCATAATCACAGCCAGTCCGGGGCCGTGTCCGCTTGTATAGGAATCCGCATGCACAACAATACCGACAGATACCGCTCCCCTGCGATAGTGCGGACCGTTGTGGTTATCATGATCCTGAATCATGACCAGATCACCAAAGCGCAGCTCATTGATTCCGAATTCCTTATTTGCCTGTGCATCCTGCGTCATAATGTCGTAATCCCCCAGCATGGTGGTCGCACTTCCCAAACCGCTTCCCATGAGATAGGCCGGAACACAGGTCACAACCGGTATTTTGATTCCCTGCTCCTCCTCCACGATTCCCAGTCCTTCAAACAGCGCTGGATCGATGTTCATCAGCTGTATCTCTTCATGATCGATCAGTTTAAGTCCCTGTCCGCAGGCTTTGATCAGCACCTTATCCTCTGTTGTCATCAGCTCCAGCGTTTCTTCATCGAAATAAACCATTACATGATCAATACCGCCATGCTTTCCGGTCACATAGCCCTCTTTGCCCTTTGCATCGCCGCTGATGACCTTCGCTCTGTTTCCGATACAGGCAAAGGCCTGCAGTGCATTGTTTTCTTTTTCTACAGGATTCTTCAGACTAACGCCCGGCTCTATGTGATCTCCTGCAATACCCATGCAGGAATCACCGATTTTATAGTTGTAAATAATACCGCCTGTCGCCATCGGGATTCTGCCATATCCGTCATAACCGACACGATATCCGTTTCCGCTCATGATGGGATGATCCACCTTTCCCTGAACACTCATCACAGGCAGTGAAGCTTTATTTGTCTGCATATCAATCACTCCTTTTCCATGTTTTTACCATGCATCCATTTTACTATACCATGAAGAACTCTTCAACATGAAAACGTAATCTGTGGGTATTCTTTCCAACCTTTCATTATTTTATGCCGGGATGCGTGTACAGCAGGCTGTACCGGAATTGCTTGGACAGTCAGCTGCAATCGAAAAACTTGAGAAATTGATAAAAATCCGCACCATAAGGAAAGTAACCCACAATTCTCACATATGCTTATGATATAATCGAACACAAAAGACAGGAGGTGATGGCATGCATAGCTGTAAGGTACAAAGTCATCCTGCCGTTCATGTGCAGCCGGCAGAATATGAGGAACAGAGGAAACGGGTATCCCTTGGTCTGTTTCCGAGTGCATTATTAAAAGCGCAGGAGCAGGTGATGGGGAGGGAACATGCATGGGAGCTGCGCTATTATCAGCGTGAATTTTCCCTTCCGCTTTCCCGCAATATCTTCGGACTGTTTACAATTCCAGTCTATATCAATCATGTACGGGCTGTTTTTGTTGTGGATACAGGAGCACAGATCAGCGGCATCAAGAGTGAAAAAATTGCACAGCTGAAGCTGAAAAAAACAGGAGGTAAACTGCAGATTGGAAGTATCGGCGGAACCCGGCGGGATATGCAGGGGCTGGTAGCGGACTCCGTCCAGCTGGGGGGACTGGAGGTTTTAAACATGGCGATGATTGCACTGGATTCCTCAGATTTTTCCCTGCGCTTCGGTAATATCGATCTGTTCGGCTTCGACGGGATTCTTGGCTGGGATATTTTGCATCAGCTTGACTTTGAGCTGGATGATGTCGCAAAGCAGTTCATCGTTTTGAAAAACAGGTTTCGGATCCCCTATCCCAATATGCTGAAGGGAAGCTTTCCCTGCTTTCTGGTAAAACGAGCCGATCAGGAGATTTCGCTGTTTGGCTTTGACAGCGGCTCCCGTGTCAGCTGGATTGGTGAACAGGCGATTCAGGAGCATGCGCTCACGGTTGTACATGAAGGCAGTGCCATGGGTTTTGGCGTACATGGACTGGAAAGGATGGATTTAAAGATTATCAAGCAATGGACGCTTTATCTGGATAAGGCTGAAATCACCCTTAAGGATACGATGACAGGGCGGGTCAGGCTGTTTGATGATTTTGCATTTGACGGAGTATTCGGAAACGAAATCTTCAGAAAGCGCAGAATACGCATCCTGAACAGTGCCAATATGGTACTGCTGGCATAACCCTTTTCCTTTTGGAGGGCTGAAAGTCAGGGAACTGCAGGAGTTTGAACCGACGCTTCCGTTTGTATGCTTTTTCACCGCCTCAGCTTCCCGGCGGTTGTTTTTTTTGTCGGATTATAGTATATTTATAGAATGAAATAGGAGGAATGAACATGATATACCATGGAACAATAACAATGGAGAACGGGGCAGAGCTTCCCTTTGAGCTGTATCCGGAGGATGCTCCGCGCACCGTTGAGAATTTCGTCAAGCTGGTGAAGGAGGGCTATTACGATGGCAAAACCTTTCACCGTGTCATTAAAAACTTTGTATCGCAGGGCGGCTGCCCATATGGAACCGGTGCCGGGGATCTGGGCTATACGATACCCTGTGAAACGGCAAACAACCCGCATAAGCATGAGGATGGAAGCCTGTCTATGGCACATCGCGGTAAGGATACCGGCTGTTGTCAGTTCTTTATCTGCCACTGTCCGCAGCCGCATCTGGATGGGGTACATACCGTATTCGGCAAGGTGACAGACAATCTGGGCGCTGTACGCAATATGCGCAACGGCGATGTTATGAAAAAAGTGGTCATCGAGGAAGTATAAAATGGATGATGTCAAACGACTGGGAACACCGCTGCTGATCATCGTACTTTCAGCCTTTCTTACCAAGCTGGTGGAAACCTGGCTGAAGGGCGGCTTTGTGCATACGCTGCTGATCATCATCATGGTTGCTTCTCTGTTTATGTTCGGTGTTTCACTGAATCGTAAAAAGCGAAGCAATGCTGTTTTTCGCAAGGTGGTCGCAATCGTTATCGTTCTGCTGCTGCTCTTTATGCAGCTGGGTTATCTGGATCTGGCCATTGTGAACCGCTGGTTTGCATACCTTGGCATGGGGTCCTTTTACATCAATATGCTATATATATTCTGCGGCTATCTGTTCGTGGATTAGGAGGCGGCTATGTTTGGATTTTCTTTTGATAAAACAATGGAGGAAGTAAAGCAGGAGCTGGATGCAGGAAAAGACATCCAGCTGATCGACGTGCGGGAAACGGATGAATATCGGGATGGTCATATTCCCGGAGCGGATCACCTTGCCCTGAGTGAGCTGGAAGACAGGGCAGCTGCTGTTGTGGCGAAAGGGAAGCCGCATTATCTGTACTGCCGCAGCGGGCAGCGTTCCAGGACGGCATTGAAGAAGCTGCGGGCTCTTGGTTATGATGAGCTGTATAACATCGGCGGTATCGTTCACTGGCCCTATGAACAAAAAACGGGGAGTCAGAAATGAGGACAGCACGCCGTATGCGTTTGCAGGGAGCCGACAATGTACGCGATCTCGGCGGCTATCCCTGCGGAGAAACGATAACGGCATGGCAGTGCTGCTATCGCAGTGATATGCTGAATAACCTGACACAGGAGGACTGGAAAAAGCTGCAGGAAGCTGATATTCAGCTGATTCTGGATCTTCGCAGTAAAACGGAACAGATACAGGCACCCTATGACAGCGAGCGCTATGGAATTGCGCGGGTATCGCTTCCCTTTATGAAGGAGGAGGTGCCGCTTGCGGATTCATTGGATGAGCAGGCTCAAAAGAGGTTTCTTGACAGTATGAAGCTGGATTATGTGGATATGGTGAGAGCCGTACCGGAGGCGGTATGTGCAGCACTTCGCCATATACGAAATACAAGGAAAGCGGGACATGCAGTCTTGTTTCACTGTACGGCAGGCAAGGATCGCACCGGCATACTGGCAGCACTCCTGCTGAAGCTGTGCGGTGTATGTAATGAGGATATCCTTGCGGATTATCAGGTGTCCGCCACCTATAATGCATTGGGTGTAAACAGGATGCTTCCGGCGGATGTAATGGCGATCCCGGCAGTGCGCGTATTGCTTGACAGCACACCGGACATGCTGCAGCCGCTGCTCACCATGCTGGATGAAGCAGGCTGTTTTTCCTATCTGAAATCCATCGGCATGCGTCAGGATGAGCTGGAAGAGCTGTCTGCACTGCTGCAGGAGCCGTAACGGACCAGTGCATGCAGGAACCTCACGCTTACTGACAGCTACGCAAATGCCACTGTATGTGCAGGTCTGAAATGTCATCGCGACATTCTCCTGCAGATACAGTTTTTTTGTATCGGCGCATATGAAAAAGAAAAACCATACAGCCGAAGCTGCATGGTTTGGATGGTTAGTCTGCTGTTTTCTGACGGACAAGCTCAAAGGCGAAGATTGCCGTAGATGCCGCTGCCGTCATGGCATTGCGGAAATCCTGACGATAGGGAATAAACAGATTCTGGTCGCTGTGATTTTGCACATGCTTACTCAACCCGCGCATTTCACCGCCGATTGCCAGACACAGCTTTAAAGGAAAGGCATAGTCATACAGGGAGATTGCATCCTTGCGCTGTGCACATATAAGCTGTATGTCTGCCTGCTTCATTTCCTGAAGCAGAGCCTCCATATCCGTTGCGACAATCAGATTCAGATATTCACTGGCGCCTGCACTGGCTTTGGTAACAACTCCGGCAGCAGTAGTCCAGTTCCGCGGTGGAATGATGACGCCGTCGCAGCCTGCCGCATACAGCGTACGCAGAATGTAGCCGAAATTAAAGGGATCCTCCACCCCCTCGATCAGCGCCAGAAAAACTGAATCCTTTTCAGCGACAGCCTGCAGTGTCTGAAAGCGGCGCTCGCCGCAAAGTGCCAGCAGCCCGCCATGCGTTTTTCCCTGTGCAAGCTCATCAATGGCTTGACGGCTGTTTTGTTCGATTGGGATATTGCGCTGTGCTGCCTGACGAAGAATAAAGGCGGTATCGCGATCCTTTTTCTTCTCATCGACGATGATTTTTATAATGTCCCGCTTCTGAGCGAGTAAAACGGCTTTTACAGAGATATTCCCCTCTGCGATATATTGTTCCATACAACAAACCTCACTTTTCCTGTTTCTATATTATATAGGAGATGCCGCAACTTTAAAAGGGAATTCTTCAATTCTCGTACGATTCATGGTATGATACTCATGTTGAAGATAAGGAGGGATATCATGAAGGTTGCCGTTGTGACCATGCATGTCAAACAGGGAAAATGTGAGGAAAATGTTTCCTATATGAAACAGATGATTCAGAAGGCCAGAGAGGAACAGGCGGATATGATCGTATTTCCGCAGAATGCCGTCAGCGGATATCTGCTCGGTGATCAGTGGCTGGATGATGACTGGTGCCGCTATGTGGACAGCTTCAATGAAGCACTGCTTGCGGAAAGTGAGGATATTGCCATTGTCTGGGGAAATATCCGCTATCGCAATCGCAGAAGATTCAATGCGGCATTTTTTGCGTATCGCAAGCAGACGCATATGCGGGTTAAGCGGAATACGCCCTATACGGATGATGCGCGCTATTTCGAGGAAAACCCGATCAACAGCGCCATTGAATTTAAGGGACACGTCTTTGCATTGAATTTTGGACGTGAGGTTCAGTTAACAGATATCAATATCAATCTGGATGCCGCAATGTACGAGCTTGATCAGACATACAGCTTAAAGGGCAATGTTATTTATGCCAATGCCCTCGGTATGCAGAACAGTGGCAAGGATGTTGTGGTCATGGCCGGAGGCAGCGGTGTCCGCATGCAGAAGAAAACCATTTATCAGGCTGCTTGGTTTCATGAGGAAATGCAGATTGTAGACCTTGCGGAAACAAGGGAAGTGGAATCCACACAGCCGCAGCTGCTGGATGCGCTGCTTCTGGGAATCCGGGATTTTGATGCGCAGATATTCAATCGTGCAATTCCCTGGATCGTCGGTATGAGCGGTGGTTTGGACAGCAGTGTAACGGCTGCGCTGCTGGTTGCCGCCCTGGGGCCAAAGCGTGTTTACGGCTATAACATAGCAACACGCCACAACAGTACGACGACCATTTCCAATGCTGCTGCGGAGGCGAAGGCTCTGGACATTGCATATCAGGAGGGAAACATGGAAACACTCGTGCAGGCAAGTGTTGAGCTGTTTCATAAGGAATACGGCTACGCGGTGGAAGCAATGCCTTCGCTGGTAATGGAAAATGTACAGGCACGCTCCCGCGGTTATCTGTTAAGCGGCTTTGCAGGTATTCTTGGCGGTGTTGTTGTGAATAATGGGAATAAGGTGGAAACCGCTCTGGGCTATTGTACCCTCTACGGGGACAGCATCGGGGCATTGTCGCTCATCGGTGATTTGACCAAGGTGCAGCTGTTTGATTTGTCAAAAGCATTGAATGCGCACTTCGGCAAAGAGGTGGTGCCGCTGAATCTGCTGCCGTGCGTGCATGAGCATGGGATGGATTGGACAATGCCGCCGAGTGCGGAATTGAAGGATGCACAGTTTGATCCGATGAAATGGTTCTATCATGATTATCTCATCGAGCATCTGGGTACAGACCTCAGCCTTCGCTCATTTATGGAGAGCTATGCAGACGGCAGTATCTGGAAGCAGGACATTGCACGCTGGATGAAATATTATCATCTCGATGACCCGGATGCCTTTTTAAAGGATTTGGAGTGGCTATTGACCACCAGGGCAAAAAACGCTTTCAAGCGTCTTCAGCTGCCACCGCTGTTAAGTGTGCATAAACGAACACTGGCCAATACGAGGGAAGCGCAGATGCGTGAGGACCGCTATGTGTTTGAAGAGCTGAAGCAGAGGATCCTGAATAACTAATACTTTCGAATTTGTAAGAAATGAAACAGAATTTTCATGATAGAATAGATAGGGATGGAGGCGATTTATATGAAATTTAGATTAACCGAGGACATGAGAAAGAAAATATGGCTGTATGTGATTGTGATCGCCATAGGAATCAGCATATATTTCGCTTTCGATAAAATTGATTTCATCATTCGCTCACTCAGACGCGTCTGTTCTCTGACAACACCGTTTATCCTTGGATTTGCGATAGCATTTCTGTTAAATAAACCGATGGAGCTGATTGAAGTAAAGCTGCTTGGAAGGCTCCGCATGAAGCCGCAGCATAAACGAAGCATTGCCGCCGTACTGGCGGTTCTGCTTGGAATCATCATTGTATGTGCCTTTCTGGCACTGCTGCTGCCGCAGCTGTTTGACAGCATCTTTTCCCTGGTGAAGGCATTTCCGGGCTATGTGGAGGATTTCCAGAAATTTGCATTGGATTTTGTTGAAAAGTATGCCATTGATACCCAGCAGGTCACCAATTACATTACGGATACCGATTTCTTTGAAAAGCTTACCGGCTTTGTAACGGATGCACTACCGCAGATGGCAAAGGCCACCTATGCCTTTGGAAGCACACTGCTGAACATCCTGCTGAGTATTATGGCTGGTCTGTATATGCTGATCGACAAGGAACGTCTGTCCGGCTATGCAAAAAAAATCAACTATGCACTGTTTCCGAAGGAAATCAGCGAGTATCTGCATCGTATGGTACTGGCAAGCGGTGATATCTTCAATAACTTTATCGTGGGAAAGGCGATCGATTCCCTGATCATCGGAATCCTCTGCTATATCGGATCTCTGATTTTTCAGTTTCCGTATGCACTGCTGTTATCGGTGATCGTCGGTGTTACCAATATGATTCCGGTATTCGGACCGTTTATCGGTGCTGTACCGGGGATCGTAATTCTCTTCATCATACATCCGATTACCGCATTATACTTTGCACTCTTTGTCTTCGCCCTGCAGCAGTTTGACGGCAATATTCTGGGACCGCTGATTCTGGGGGATAAGCTGGGACTGCCAAGTATCGGTATTCTGTTCTCCGTCTGTGTAGGGGGCGGATTGTTTGGTATCATCGGTATGTTTATCGGTGTACCATGCTTTGCTGTGATTTATATGGCGGTGAAGGAATTTGTAAATTACCGTTTAAAGAAAAAAGAAATTGATCTGGAGAGTATTTCCAGAGAAATGAAGAAGGAAGCGCTGGAGATTGAAGAGCGTATGGAGCAATTGGAAGAATAAAGGCAAGCGGGGATACTGTGTTCAACAGGCACCGCTTTTCTTTTGGGAGGATCATATGCTGAAAACAGATAGATGCAGTATATATGAAATAAAGGAATCGGATTTGGCGGATGTACGAATTCTTTTTACAGATGATGAGGTACGTACCTATCTTGGTGGTGCTTATGATAAGGCCAGGGCAGAGGAAAAGCTCCGCAATATAATGATGGGGATAGACAATCAGGGCTTTACAGTGCGCAGGACAAGTGATTCTGCTTTACTGGGACTGATTGAAATCGGACCTTATCATAATGGCATGGAGCAGGAGATTTCCTATCAGTTTGTACCGGAGGTTTGGGGACAGGGCTATGCGAAAGAGGCAATCCACGCTGTTCTTGTATTTCTTTCAGAACAGGGAACGCTGGAAAGTATCCTAGCAGAAACGCAAAAGAAGAACATTCGCTCCTGCAGACTGCTGGAGGCTCTGGGCTTCAAAATGCGGGAGTCTTTGATACGCTTCCGCCAGCCGCAGGTGGTATATATGAAGCGGTTATGCAAACGTATCAAAGCGTCTAAGGCATTCAATGAAATGCTTGAATAGAAGTAAGCGGGTAGTGCCTGAATGCAGTATAGGATAGTGAATGGGGAATCTCCTGAATCGGATAAGAAAAAGAGGCTTCTAAAGCATTGCTGTACGCAATGGTTTAAGAAGCCTTTTATCATCTGTTACGATGAGACTCTATAAAGGTTTTGAACATCCTGATTTAGCGGATAGCGGGGTTCCATGCGCCGCCTTACTTTGCACTGGATATTTCCAGTGTCTTTTCATAGGCGAAGATACCCTTTAGATGGTGCATCCGGAACCGTTCGCAGAAGTAGTCGCATTTGCATAAAAGCAGATAATAGATTGGCAGGCCGCAGCCATACAGGGATTCAAAGTTTGCCTGTCCCTTAGCGATGATCATATCGCTGGATGCAAGTAATGCTCGTGCGTCTTCACCAATATGACGCAAATCGCAGCCGGCAAGCGGTACCTGGCTGCTTGTACATGTACACACCTCATCCAGATGTATCTGCTGGACGTCACGCATCGTCGCGTCATTGAGCACCTCGCCACCGCGTACCATGACCGTGATCTGTAAATGCGGAAACTGCTTTTGCAGCTGCAGTATGAGTAGCTTATCCAGTACGATTTCTCCGCAGTTATCACAAAGATAGAGCAGACTGCTGCTATTTGCCGCCTGTGATAGGAAGCGTTGATAGACACTTGCATCCAGTGTTTCCTCTTTTACCTGCTTCAACAGGGAGCGCAGAATGTCCTCATCCACATGATCCATAGCACCAAAATCGATGTAATTGCCGCAGCGGGCAAGCCGCAGAGCATAGGAAAGAGGATCAACCTCCTGCTCAATGGCATTTTTCAGCATCGGCTCCATTTCCAGCAGGATGGTATTGAAATACGTTTTTATTTTCGCATAATCCGGAAGACTTCTTGGAACAGGCGGCTGTAGCTGACGAATCTGATCGGAAATCCAAGGCATTGTATCTGCGGGGTCTGCCTCCAGCATGATCCGCATGACGTCCTTGAGATACTCTGCTTTCTGATGCTCATCCAAACAGGCCCGTATGCCTGCCTCCTCTTTATTTAAAAGACATAGAATACAGCGGGAACTGATATTCATAACATCACCTCTGTCTCTAAGTATAGCATGCTCCTGCGCAAAAAGACACCTTGTGTTCCTTATCCTGTGAAGGTTTTATCATAACTGCAGGCTGTATCAGAAAGTAAGGTGTTCATTTGAAGCACTTCCTGCAGATTGCTGTGAATTTGATATCAGCCGGTATGCATAGGATGCGCATACCGGTTCAGCATTTGACTGTATACATAAGTAGGACCCTATAAACGGATATATCAGACACAGCTGAAAAAGGAAGGGATGAAAAAAAGACACCATTCGGTGTCTCAGGCTGCAGACAGGGCAGGGTCGCTTTGTATAGCCTCATCACTCAGTGTGAAATTACAGCGCTTGGCTTCCTGAATGATGTTCATGATATGATCGGATACACGCTCCACATCTGTAAGGATTTCAGAATAGATGACACAATCCAAGGCATTGACCTTTTTCTCCATCAGTCGCTCAATCTGTGCCTGTCGATAGCTTGCGGTCAGCTCGTCAATGCGATCCTCGATCCGTTCGATTTTTTCAAAGCATTCATCCTGAGAATCCAGGCTGTAGGTTGACAGCAGTGAGAAGCTCTTGGAAAGAAGGGAAGCCAGCTGATGCAATTCATCCTCTATGTATTTTGAGCTGGAAAGCTTATTATCCTCATCGGTGGAATACTGTATGATATTGATTGCATGATCGCCGATCCGCTCGATGTCGGAAAAGCATTTGTATAAGGCGTTGCAGGTCGTAGAATCAGACTCATTCATTTTCAGAGAGCTGACCAGCGTCATATAATTGGTGATTTCGTAATTGATATAATCAATGCGTTTCTCGCGCTTTTTAATTTTCTCCAGACTGAAGGCATTCCCGCATAAGGCATCCATGGATTCCGCAAGATTTGTTTCTGCCAGCTGGAGCATTGCCATTGCTTCCTTACGTAAAGAGGAAATGGCGATCGGCACGGAACCGATATTGTCCTCATCTACAAAGGTGAGCGGTATGTTGTAGCCTGCATCCTCAATTTCCTCCTGCTTCACAGGAAGGATTACCTGCGCAAGCTTGGCAAGACGGGAACCGAACGGTATCAGCAGCAGCGTGGTGGCGATATTGAATATCGTATGTGTATTGGCAATCTGTGCCGCCGGATTGGAGGTAACACTTTCCATCCAGGATACAAACGGAACAAGAGCCGCAAACGCCATGAAGACAATTGTACCGATAATGTTAAAGGACAGGTGAATAATGGTTGCCCGCTTGGCATTTCGATTGGCGCCAAGTGATGCCAGCACCGATGTGATGCAGGTACCGATATTCTGTCCGAAAATGATATAGATGGCACTGCTTAACGGAATCAGACCGCTGACAGCCAGTGCCTGCAGGATACCGACGGAAGCAGAGGAGCTCTGAATCAGAGCAGTGAAGCCAGCGCCCAGCAGAATTGCCAGAACAGGGTTGGAAATTGTTGTCATGGCATGAATGAATGCCTCACTTTGCTGTAACGGAACCATGGCATCCTTCATCATATCCATACCGATGAATAAGATACCAAGACCGGCAAAGATTTCACCGAAGGCATTGACCTTCTTGCCTTTGAGAAATGTGACCAGTACAACACCGAAGATAGCCACAAGCGGTGCGATCTTGGATGCATCCAGGGCAATCAGCTGTCCGGTGATCGTCGTACCGATATTGGCACCCATGATGATCCAGACTGCCTGATTCAATGTCATCAGCTGTGAATTCACAAAGCCGACAACCATAACGGTAGTGGCAGAAGAGCTCTGGATTACTGCTGTGATGGCCGCTCCCACGATAATGCCCAGAAAACGGTTGCTGGTCAGTCTTTCCAGAATGGTTTTCATACGATCTCCCGCAGCTCCCTCCAGACCGGAGCTCATCATATGCATACCATACAGGAACAGGGCAAGGCCCCCAAATAATTTCAGAATACTATCAAATGTCATGAATACATAACCTCCTGTTCGAGTATTGTTACGAACATAGTTTTAGTATATCGGGAAACAGATATTCATACAATATAGGTTTTGTTAAGACTCTGTTAATAATTAACACAAAATATTTATAAACCTCATTTGAAACCGTTTTCCAATCGAAAATGTAATATAACGGTTAAGATTTGCAGTGAAATGACTGCATGAGTCGATGTCTTCGCTATCGCTGTAAACAGTAAGCAGGCTGTGATGGAAATACGGAAAATCAAAAAGCCTGCATCTATATCGAGGTAACATAAGCAGGTGCTGGAAAGATGCCCTGCAAACAGAATTGGCACAGCTGGAGCTGGATGCCCTGGATATCGTTGAATTCTTCCGGCATAGAAAATTGGTTCTTTCTAATTTGGGGTGTATGCAAAAGGGAGACTTCAGCTTCTATTGATACATACAATAGTGATGAAGTCTCCTGTTTTATATTACCCTACAATCGAGAAAGAACCGCTGTATTGCCTGCATGTGGAAAATGCGGTATCTGTGCAAAATAAGAGCTGGTGTCTGTTTATGAAATATCGAAGGGATATTTGAATACGGCTGAAATTGAATTTAGGAAAGAACTGCAGCTGCAGTTGTGAAGTATGTGGTTTTCCTGTTCATAAGGATGGTGTTGTGATGCACATGCAAAGTAAATGCCAATAGCTTCCGAAAAAATAAAGCTACACACTGTTTTTTACCCAATGCTGACGTGTTCATCAGCTTTCCATACAAACAGTCTCAGAATACAGCGTTCCTGTTTTACTACCGTTGTAAGTTTTATTATGCAGCACATTCCTGAATCAGCGGCATATCCTTTAATTCCTCGTCATTCAAGGTGAAGCTGCAGCGGCGGCATTCTTCAATAATATTCATGATATGGTCGCTGACACGTTCGATATCTGTCATGATTTCCGAGTAGATAACACAATCTCTCGCATGTATCTGCTTATGCACCATGCGTTCGATCTGCCGGTTTCTGAATTCTGCCGTTAATTCATCAATACGGGCCTCTATGCGTTCTATTTTCAAAAGACTTTCATCCTGTGATTCCAAACGGTTGGTATACAACAGCTGGAAGCTTTTATCCAGCAGCTCCTCCAGCTGCTTCAGCTCCTCACGAATCACACCGACATCCTGCAGACGCTCCTTTTCATTTTTGGTGTATTGCAGAATATTGATTGCATGATCTCCGATGCGTTCGATATCCGCATAGCATTTAAATAGTGCATTGATTGTATTGGATGCAGTGGGATTCATAGGCAGGGTGGATACAGAGGTCATATAATCGGAAATCTGATAATTGATGGAATCGATCCGCTTTTCACGCTTTTCGATATCCTGTATGCTGCATGCTTCTTGACAAACGCCGTGCAGTGCTTCGATCAAATTGGTCTGTGCCATTTTCAGCATCGCCAGCGCTTCCTTGCGCAGGGAGGAGATGGCAATCGGAACACTGCCAATATTATTGACATCAACAAAGGCAAGCGGCAGATTTGCTTCATCCCTTTGATACTCTTCTTTGCGTATCGGCATCAGCAGCTGTGCGAGATGAGCCAGACGGTTTCCAAACGGCAATAGAATCAGGGTCGTTACGATATTGAAAATCGTATGGGTATTGGCGATCTGTGCCGCCGGGTTTGCAGTGATTTCACACATCCAGTCCACAAACGGAAAGATATGGATAAAGCAGAAGAACAGCATGGTTCCGATAATATTAAAGGATAAGTGAATAATGGTTGTCCGCTTGGCATTTCGGTTCGCACTCAGGGATGCCAGCACGGCGGTAATGCAGGTACCGATATTCTGTCCGAAGATGATATAAATCGAGCTGGACAGTGGAATCAGTCCGCTCAAAGCCAGAGCCTGTAATATTCCCACGGATGCGGAGGAGCTTTGAATCAGTGCAGTAAAGCCGGCTCCCAGAGCAATCGCAAGCAGCGGATTGGAAATGGAGGTCATGGCATTCAGGAATACAGGAGAGTCCTGCAGCGGTGTCATGGAATTGGACATCATATCCATACCGATAAACAATATTCCAAGCCCTGCGAGAATGTCTCCAATGGAATTGATGCGCTTTCCTTTCAGGAAGGTCACCATGACAACACCGATGATGGCAACCAGCGGGGCAATGCGGGAGGCATCCAGAGCAATCAGCTGCCCGGTAATCGTCGTGCCGATATTGGCCCCCATAATAATCCAGACTGCCTGATTCAGCGTCATCAGTCCGCTGTTCACAAAGCCGACAACCATAACGGTTGTGGCAGAGGAGCTTTGGATAACGGCAGTGATGCCGGCTCCTACGGCAACACCGAGCAGGCGGTTGCTGGTCAGCTTTTCCAGAATGGCTTTCATGCGGTCCCCGGCAGCCGTTTCCAGACCGACACTCATCATATGCATTCCATATAGGAACAGTGCCAGACCTCCCAACAGAGATAATACATTTTGAATGGTCATACATCATCGCTTCCTTTCCTTATCAAGTCGGCTTTAGTATAAATAACGAAGGAAAAATAAACAAGCAGGTTTTGTTAACATTTTGTTAAAACAGAGAAATACGCTTACGAAATCTTAACAAATTCCACCGTTTATGAATTTGCTGTTTCAAAAGTATAAATAAATTATTAACACAGACAAAGCGAATAAAAAAAAGCCGCCTGTCACTGACAGACGACGCAATGCTATTGCATGGAGATAAACATATCATCATAGGTTGGAAACGGGTAATTATCCGAGGATACTGCTTCCTCAATCGCATCAATCACTGCGCGCAGCTCCTCCATTTTCGGAACAATCACCTGATTGAGATACTGTGCCTTTTCCATATTATCCGGATACTGCTGACGCTCAATCATATGCTTCTTCAAATCATGATAGCGTTCATCAAAGGTGGCTAACAGATCACACAAATGCTTGATTTTCCGCTGATAATAGCTGTTCTCTGTACCAAGAGAATTCTGTGCATCTGTATAAAATTTGATTTCACGAACAAGAGCAGGGAGGATATCCTTTTTACTGATATCCAGCAGCGTCAGCACCTCCGCTTTGACGGATTTACGGTATTCCTCTGTCAGAATATCAACGCGGGCCTCCAGCTCCAGCCGGTCATATACCTTGTTTCGCTCAAACATTTCCACTGCCTTGTCATCCAGCATGGAATAGATGCTGTCCACATAATGCTTAATGTTCGGCAATCCGCGTTCCTGTGCCTCCTGAAGCCATTCCTCACTGTAGCCATCCTTGGAAAAGAGAATACGGGAATGCTTGCGCAGAATATCACGGCAGATGTCCAGGGACTTCTTGCGGATATCGTCAATGTATTTATACTGCTGCAAAGTGTCGGCGATACTGCGCAGTGAATCCGCAACAATGGAATTCAAGATAATGTTTGTCGTTGATGCACTGCGACTGCTTCCTACCATACGGAATTCAAATTTATTACCGGTAAAGGCGAAGGGAGAGGTGCGGTTTCGGTCACTGGTATCCTTTGGTACATACGACAGATTCGCAATCGCATATGGCTGTGTCTCCACATCCGGTTTGATTTCATGTTCACCGTTACGCAGCTTTTCCAGAATGATTTCCAGCTCATCACCCATACAGATGGAAACAACAGCAGGCGGTGCTTCATCAGCTCCCAGCCGGTAATCATTCCCATAGCAGCTTGCCGCCATACGAAGCAGCTCCGGATATGTATCCACAGCCTCGATGATTGCACAGACAAACAGCAGGAAACGAATGTTTTCATGCGGGCGGTCCCCCGGCTCCAGAAGATTCTGTCCATCATCGGTAACCAGTGACCAGTTGTTGTGCTTTCCGCTTCCGTTCACGCCCTGAAACGGTTTCTCATGAAGCAGGCATGCCATACCGTGCTTATCCGCCTTTTTCTTCAACACATCCATGATGATCAGATTTTGATCCACCGCAACATTGGCATCGATAAACAGCGGTGCGATTTCAAACTGACAGGGAGCTACCTCGTTGTGCTCGGTCTTTGCATAGATTCCAAGCTTCCACAGCTCCTCATCCACCTCTGTCATGAAGGCCTGTACACGGGAAGGGATGCTTCCAAAGTAATGACCGCGGATATCCATACTCTTTGGCGGCATGGAACCAAACAGCGTGCGTCCGGTATGCACCAGATCCTTCCGCTCCAGATACATCCTTTTATCAATCAAAAAGTATTCCTGCTCCAGACCGACCATGGCATTGACATGCTTGATATCCTTGTCCTTAAACAGATTGACAATGCGGGTGGCCTGCTTGCTGATCGCTTCCGCTGATTTTAAAAGAGGTGCCTTTTTATCCAGGGTTTCTCCGTTGTATGAAACAAAGATGGTAGGGATACAGAGAACGTTATCCCGCAAAAAGGCCGGGGAGGTACAATCCCAATACGTATACCCGCGTGCCTCAAAGGTTGCCCGTAAACCGCCGCTTGGAAAAGAGGAGGCATCCCCCTCGCCCTTGATCAGGGACTTTCCGCTGAATCTGGAAATCGGCTGATCGTGATCCCCAGGCTCGATAAAGCTGTCATGCTTTTCGGCAGTGGAGCCGGTCAGCGGCTGGAACCAGTGCGTAAAATGCGTCGCTCCCTTGTCCATTGCCCATGTCTTCATTGCATGCGCAATCGCATCTGCCGTCGGACGATCCAGCGCATCCTCCTTGCGGGTTGCGGTTTTCCATTTTTTATAAATCGGATGAGGGAGACATTCCTTCATCACACATTCACTAAAGAGATTGATTCCAAAATCATCAAAAGGGTGTTTTTCTGCCATGATAGATTCCTCCTATAGTGGAATTTTACTGCAAAATGAATTTTTTGTATATAAAAACATGAAAAAATTTAAAAATCAAAAAGAAAATAGAAAAAAATTGGAGAAATGCGAATAAAAATTCTATTTTTGTCATAAACTGTGAAAAATTTCTGTATTGTGGGAAATGATGGGTTCATAGAAAAAAGAATGAAATAATTGGAAAAGTAGAGTATAATATAAATATCGGTAAAGAGGCTGTCAACGCTTTCTATTTCCTGCAGTTCGGCGGTTGAACGCATAAGGACAGCAGGATTTACATACAATGGGGCGAAGACTGCTTAAAAGGAGGAAAAAATATGAACTTAAAAGGAACAAAGACAGAAAAGAACCTGAATGAGGCATTTGCCGGAGAATCCATGGCAAGAAACAAGTATACGTATTATGCTTCCAAGGCGAAGAAAGACGGTTATGTTCAAATTTCCAATATTTTCGAACAGACGGCAAACAATGAAAAGGAGCATGCAAAATTGTGGTTTAAGCTGCTGCATGACGGTATGCCGGATACGGTTACCAATCTGAAGGATGCTGCTGCCGGTGAAAACTTCGAGTGGACAGACATGTATGCACGTATGGCAAAGGAAGCACGCGAGGAAGGCTTTGATGACATCGCTGATACGATGGAAGGCGTTCTGGCTATTGAGAAAACACATGAACAGCGCTATGTTGCTCTGCTGAACAATATCGAGGATGGTACTGTGTTTGAAAAAGCAGAGGAAACCCTGTGGGAATGTCTGAACTGCGGACACCTGCACACTGGAAAAACGGCACCAGAGGTATGTCCGGTATGCAATCACCCGCGTTCTTACTTCGAGGTTCGCAAAGAGAATTACTAATTCATAGCATAGAAAAGGCTTTTTTCGATAGGAAAGGAGCCTTTTTTTTGCGGCATTAGAAAAAGTATTGGGAAAGTTTATATGTTTTTTAGAAAAGCGTATTGTAAAAAAATATAATATGTGTAGAATATATTTGATACATCTTTCAGCGGCCGCTGTCTGTTCTGTATAAATAAAAGGTGAAGACTGCATAGGATTATGTCAGTTTCTGCGAACAAATAGAAAGAAAGTCTGGTTAAATTGATATGACAAATTTTATTCATTCGGTGCTGGGATTCAAAAAACTATCTCCTGCACAGAAGATTGCATCGAGCTTCCTGCTTGTGATTCTCAGCGGAACACTGCTGCTGATGCTGCCGATTTCCAATAAGAATTTTCAGTTTTTGAACTGGCTGGATGCTTTGTTTACGGCAACCAGTGCTACCTGTGTAACCGGATTAAGTGTATTTACGGTTGCTGATCAGCTTAACTGGTTTGGTCAGCTGATTCTGCTTCTGCTGATTCAGGTAGGCGGTCTTGGACTGATGACATTTATGGCGGTCTTTATTCTGATTGTGAAAAACCGTCTCTCTATGAATGAGAAAATCGCTATGAAGGAAATGCTGAATCAGGACAGGGTCGTAAATATGCGGAAGTTTCTGCTGGACATCCTGTACTATACCTTGTTTTTTGAGGCTGTGGGTGCGATTCTGATATCGTTTCGCATGATACCGCGCTTCGGACTTGTGGATGGCAGCTTTAAAGCGGTATTTCTGGCTGTTTCAGCTTTCTGTAACGCAGGGTTCGATACGCTTGGATCGGTGAGTCTTCAGGAATATGTGCATGATCCGCTGATGTGTCTGACAATTATGGCGCTGATTGTACTGGGTGGTCTGGGGTTTGCTGTCTGGTTTGATATTCGGGATAAGGTGGGACCGCTGCTGCATCGTCGGATCACATTCAAGAAGTTCAGACATTCTCTGTCTCTGCATACCAAAATCGTATTAAGTGTCAGTCTGTTTCTGATTATCATACCCGGACTGCTGATTATGCTGGTGGAGTTCACAAATTCCAGAACGCTGGGAGATTTCAATATATTCGAGAAGCTGATGACTGCAATGTTTGAATCCATAGCACTTCGAACGGCAGGCTTTACAACAATTAACTATGCTGGCTTGAAGCCTGCAACCGATTTGCTGATGATGGTTGTCATGTTTATCGGTGGTTCTCCGGGAGGTACTGCCGGCGGTATCAAAACGACGACGATTGCGGTGCTTGTCATCTATATTATCTCCTCTTTGAAGGGGAGGGAGCACACCGTTGTTCTTCACAGGAAAATCGGAAGAGGGATCATCATTCGTGCGATGGGAATCTTCTTTATAAATCTAGTAGTGCTGTTTACAGGGATTTTTCTGTTGAATATTGTTGAGCAGAAGCCGTTTTTGAGTCTTTCCTTTGAAGCGGTGAGCGCAATGGCGACCGTAGGCTCCAGTCTTGGAATCACTACCTCTCTTGGTGTGGGAGGCAAGCTGATAATCATCTTCCTCATGTATGTCGGACGTATCGGTATTTCCACACTGATATTGTCATTGACACGTAATAAGCCAAATAGAAATTCAGCCAATAAGGTATCATTCCCAAATGGAAACATAATTGTGGGATAAGGAGATAGAAAAATGAAAAAGATTTCAAACAGACAGTATGTTGTACTCGGATTAGGGATTTTCGGTTCAACAGTAGCGAAGACATTGAGCAGCTATAATTGCGAGGTGATTGCTCTGGATAATGACGAAAAATGCGTAGATCGCATGGCGGATATTGTTACACAGAGTATGATGTGTGATATTACCGATATCAATCAGCTGCGCGAGGCGGGTGTACAGGATTGTGATATTGCGATTGTAAGTATGGGGAGCCACCTTGAGGAGAGTGTGATGGGCATTATCAATCTGAAGGAGCTGGGTGTTCCGTATATCGTGGCAAAGGCAAAAAACAAGCGCTATATGCAGATATTCACGGAGCTTGGAGCCAATAAGGTTGTGCGCCCGGAGAAGGAAATGGGCGAACAGGTTGCCAAGGGCGTATTAGGGAAAAATATAATCGATGTTGTGGATCTGGATAAGGAGTACAGTATCGTGGAAATACCTACGCCGCCACAGTGGGTAGGAAAATCGCTGATTGAACTTGATCTGCGCCGAAGATTCGGTATCAATGTTGTGGGCATTCGTTCTTATTTGCAGGAGCATTTGAATGTGTGCCCGGATGCAGAGTATAAAATACAGAAGGAGGATCATCTGGTTGTGATTGCGGATTGCAAGACACTGGATCGATTCGACGTGCTGGATCAGCTGTAAGATGCGAAAACTGCATCTTTTTTTGTGCATAATGGATACACATGTTTTCAGGTATGCTTTCATATACTGTTTTAATGGAGGATGCTTTTATTGTTAATAGAGGCAGGATGCTCAATGAGAAAAGTCAAAAGCAGGAAATATAAAAAGCAGAAGCTGATTCTTCTGCTGGTCGCGATCGTTCTTGGATTTGGATGTGTTGTCCGTTCATTTAATACGTATATGGAGCCGCAGCTTCAGGCGATTGCCAAGCAGCATACAGGGTTTGCAATCAATAATATTGTGAAGGAAGTGCTGGCGGATATTGAATATGATACCGATGCACTGTTTAAAATAAATCGCACAAAGAACGAGGATATAACCAGTATTGAATATGATTCGTATAAATTAAATCAGCTGTTGTATTCGGCATTGAATACGATTGATAAATCACTGCTGGCTGCACAGGATGGTAAAAAGGATCCTACGACGAAGGATGTCTTCTATGAGGATGGAGTTTTGTATGAAGTACCGGCAGGTTATCTGAGTCATATTTTCTTTTTATATGATAAGGGGCCGAAAATCAGAGTGCGTATGCGGATGCTGAATGATGTTACAGGAGAGATAAAAACGGAATCAAAGCCATATGGAATCAACAACACCATGATTAAAATATCACTTGTTGTTAAGGTGAATGCGCAGGTTATAACTTTTTTGAGTACGTCAGAGCTGGAGACGAAAACGGAGATACCGTTGGTTGTACAGATTGTGAATGGACAGGTGCCTGATTTTACTCCATATAGCAATCCTTCTGGTAAGTGATGAGAAAGTATTACTGGAGTATTGTTTATTATTTGGTTTGTGAGCCTAAGGAGAGACTAGGGTGTATCGCTTAGTGAGCGCCTGATTAGAAGGATTATTTAGATCCACTAGCCTCAGGAGAGGCTAGACGGATGACGGTAAAGAGGTTCCGACTGACCTGCCAATTTAGATCCACTAGACTCAGGAGAGGCTAGACGACATAAGCGCATTAAGTGCTGGCATGATTGCCTATTTAGATCCACTAGTCTCAGGAGAGGCTAGACGTCTGGATCGCAGAGATGGGCGAGCTCACAGCGATATTTAGATCCACTAGCCTAAGGAGAGGCTAGACACAAAGTATTGATTATGTAGACCGTACCCTGCTATTTAGATCCACTAGCCTCAGGAGAGGCTAGACTTATTACTGATATCAAATCCACCGTTTTTGATATATTTAGATCCACTAGCCTCAGGAGAGGCTAGACAAAATTCAAAAACGGGAGCAAAATCATTTTCAAGGATTTAGATCCACTAGCCTCAGGAGAGGCTAGACCTTGACGATGACACTCAGGTGTTGACCTGGAAAATTTAGATCCACTAGCCTCAGGAGAGGCTAGACCGAATCAACCCTATTCACATCCAAATTGTTGTAATTTAGATCCACTAGCCTCAGGAGAGGCTAGACCTCAGCAGCTTGCAGCACAGATAACAGCCTTGTCATTTAGATCCACTAGCCTCAGGAAAGGCTAGACCATAACGCAACAAAGTTATATCTCCATCTACACAATTTAGATCCACTAGCCTCAGGAAAGGCTAGACAAAGGCACAGTTACGTCTATTTCCTTTTGCATGTATTTAGATCCACTAGCCTCAGGAAAGGCTAGACATCCTCCTCAGTCCATACCTCAATAAGCAGGTATGCATTTAGATCCACTAGCCTCAGGAAAGGCTAGACTTTCCATGATATAATTTATTTACAATTATAGGAGATTTAGATCCACTAGCCTCAGGAAAGGCTAGACTCACCAATCATGCTAAATGTCAGCAGGCCAAGCAATTTAGATCCACTAGCCTCAGGAAAGGCTAGACTTATGATATCGTCAATATAATCAACATACATACATTTAGATCCACTAGCCTCAGGAAAGGCTAGACCGTGAAAAGTTCCATGAAATCCCCTAAATGAAACAAATTTACACAAATATAAAACTTTGGTTAATGAAAATTGTGTTGAAATTGTTACATTTGTGTGAATTTGAACAAAATGATGCGCGAACCTCCCAGGGAATTCATGTGAGCTTATGGTTCGCGCTGGATTATTTAGCGGGATAACCATCTACTATTATTATAACAGAAAAAATTCCAAATACATAAAAAGGATACATTCCAGTATGAAATATATCCTCTTATTTGCTTATGCTTTCTGCATCATGTCAATGTACTTACGAATGTTGGATGCATTACTGTATGTTTCACAGCTTCCATCTCTGCATACGACCAGCGTTGGTGCCTGCATAATTGAGAATTTTTTTGTTAATTCAGCCTGTTCCTCGGCATCCACTTTTTCATAGGATATTCCAGCGCTTTTCAGCCAGGTGTCAGCTATTTTACAATTTAAGCAGGTCTTCGTTGTGAACAGAAAAACACCTTCTTCATTTACAGCCCTGACGGTATCAGCTTCCTTCTCAACATGTGGAAGGGCATCCTTTCCTTTTAACACAGAATGTCCGATATCATAAACCTTACGTTCTTTGAATTCCTGACTCTTTCCTTCATTCCAATTCTGTACAGGTCGATAGTATCCCGTAATTCGGCTCCATACCTCAGTCGCACCACCACATTGCGGACATGTATAATGCTCCCCGTTAATATATCCGTGATTTCGACAGATGGAATAGGTGGGAGAAAGGGTGTAATAAGGCAGGCGGTAGTTCTCGGCAATTTTTCTTACCAGCGCTGCTGCTGCTTTCCAATCCGGAAGTTTTTCTCCCAAGAACGCATGGAACACAGTTCCGGAAGTATACAAGGTCTGTAGCTCATCCTGTACATCCAGTGCTTCAAAAATATCCTCTGTATAGCCAACAGGTAAGTGAGAGCTGTTCGTATAATATGGTGTATTTCCTTCTTCTGTAGCAGTGATGATATCCGGATAGCGTTCCTTGTCATGCTTTGCCAGACGATATGTTGTTGATTCCGCAGGCGTAGCCTCCAGATTATACAGATCTCCATATTCCTCCTGATAAATTACCAGACGCTCACGCATATGATTCAGAACCTCTTTTGTGAATTTCTGAGCTTCCTTTTGTGTCAGATCCATGCCAAGCCATTTGGCATTTAACGCGACTTCATTCATACCGATCAGCCCCAATGTGGAGAAGTGGTTCGCGAAGGTTCCAAGATACCGTTTGGTATATGGATATAAGCCTTCCTCCAGCAGCTTGGAAATGACCGTGCGCTTTACCTTTAAGGAGCGTGCAGCAATATCCATCAGATGATCGAGTCGCTTATAGAAATCCTCTTTATCTGTTGAAAGGTAAGCAATTCGCGGCATATTGATCGTGACTACACCAACAGAGCCGGTGCTTTCGCCGCTGCCAAAGTATCCACCGCTTTTTTTACGCAGTTCTCGAAGATCCAGACGAAGACGGCAGCACATGCTTCGTACATCGCTTGGCTCCATATCGGAATTTACATAGTTTGAGAAATAAGGTGTCCCATACTTTGCAGTCATTTCAAACAGCAGCTTGTTGTTTTCTGTTTCCGACCAGTCAAAGTCACGGGTAATGGAATAGGTGGGAATCGGATACTGGAAACCACGTCCATTGGCATCTCCCTCAATCATGATTTCAATAAATGCCTTGTTCACCATATCCATTTCCTTTTTACAATCCTTATATTTAAAATCTACTTCCTTGCCTCCAATTATGCAATTCAGCTCCGCAAGATCGGCAGGAACCGTCCAATCCAAGGTGATATTGGAGAAGGGAGCCTGTGTACCCCAGCGACTTGGTGTATTGACACCATATATGAAGGACTCCACACATTTTTTAACCTGATCATAGTTCAGATTATCCGCTTTTACAAAAGGTGCCAGATACGTATCGAAGGAAGAGAAGGCCTGTGCACCGGCCCACTCATTCTGCATAATGCCGAGAAAGTTTACCATCTGATTGCAGAGTGTCGCAAGATGACTTGCCGGTTTGGAGGTGATTTTTCCTCCAACACCGCCCAGGCCTTCCTGAATCAGCTGCTTCAGACTCCAGCCGGCGCAATAACCTGTCAGCATGCTCAAATCATGAATATGCATATCACCAGACTTATGGGCATTTCCGATTTCCTCATCATAGATTTCACTCAGCCAGTAATTGGCAGTGATTGCTCCGGAGTTATTCAAAATCAGTCCGCCTACGGAATAGGTGACCGTTGAATTCTCTTTTACGCGCCAGTCGGTGGCTTTCACATAGCTGTCGACAAGCTCCTTGTAATCCAGAATTGTGGATTTCATATTCCGGATTTTTTCCCGCTGCTTCCGATAGAGGATATAGCATTTTGCTACATCACCGTAACCGGATTGAATCAGGATGGACTCCACGCTGTCCTGAATATCCTCCACCTGAATGCGGTCATGTCTGATTTTTGGCTCAAAATCGGATGTGACACGCAAAGCGAGCATATCGATAATGCTTGGATGATACTGGCGTTCCACCGCATCAAATGCCTTTTGAATGGCATTGCTGATCTTGGCAATGTCAAACTCTGAAATCTTTCCATCTCTTTTAATAACCTGATACATATCGTTCTTCCTTTCCTTCTATATACCACGAAGCTCTGTATTTGGAACCTTCGCTTTCGCCAATTTCTGAAACTGCTGCAGGGTTTCTTCATCCCACGCATGCAATTCCTTCTGAATAACACGGTCGCTGTCTTCAAAATTTTGCAGATACCAGGCGGCTGCACCTTGGAGCCAGTCAGCTATATCCTGAATATCCTGAGCTGTATGAAGCTCCTTTACAATGGTTGTACGAAACTCATAAGCAACATGTCCTTCCTTCAGATAGGTGATGCTCTCCTGTATGCCGCTGAGATCAAGATTGCGGATGCCGGCAGTTTCACTGTATTTTTGCGGAGCATTTTTGATGTCCATTGCCACATAATTAACAAGTCCCTCTTCAACAAGGTGCTTCAGCTGATCCGGACTGCTGCCGTTTGTATCCAGCTTGACTGCATAGCCCATGTCCTTGATTTTTTTCAGAAATCCTGCCAGCTCCGGATTTAGCAGAGGCTCCCCGCCGCTGATGCAGACACCATCCAAAATTCCTTTTCGCTTTTCCAGAAAGCTAAGCACATCCTCTTCCTGCAGCTCCGGCATGTTTTCCGGCAGAAAGACAAGGTCACTGTTCTGGCAGAAGGGGCATCGGAAATTGCAGCCGCCTGTGAAAATCGTGCTCGCCATTTTCTGCGGGTAATCCAGCAGAGTCAGCTTTTGAATACCGAACAGCTTGATGCCTGCTTCCTCCTGCTGCTCGTATTTGCGTGCGTTTTCACTCAGACGGCTGAGTGTTGCTTCAAACTGCTGCAGCTCCTGTGCACCGATATCCTTGGATAAAAGCTCCCACCACTGCTGACGAATCATATAGATATCACGGATGATGTCCTTTGTTTTATCAGTCGTATATAGCAATCGGATACGTTTATCCTGGGGACTGCTCTGTGTAGTCACATAACCAAGCTCCTCCAGACGGGAAATGCTTTTCGTGATAGTCCCTTTATCAAAACAGCCCTTTTGCGCAAGCTGCTGCATGTTCAGCCCCTCCTGCTCATAAATAAGAATCAGAAAGAGAATCTGTGCTGCATTGATATCGTGTCCGCTCAATTTCTTATCATAATATTTCTGACCGCAGCGGTACAGAATCGAGGTGTTTAAATACAAATAGTTGCTGTTATCCATGTCTTCCCTCCAATGGTTGACCACTCAACTATAAGAATGATAGCATACAAAAGTTGAACATTCAACCTTTGTAAAGAATGTAACAAATGAAAAGCAAAGTCATTACAAATTTTTATAATTGTATAAATTGGATAGGTAATCTTTTATCAAAAATAAAAAAGGTTTTGCAAAAATTTTGATACGGGGTAGAGAGCAGCCTCGTTCTGTGCTAGGATAATAGGGAAGGTGAAATTCATGAGAATGCAGTTGTTTTTACTTTTGTGTCTGTTGCTTCTTATCCTTATGCAGCTGTTTTTCTGGCATATGATAAAGAAGCTGTATAAGAAAAAGCAGATCCGTTATGCTTTATTGATATTATCTCTGCTAGGCAGCGTTTTTCTGATTTATCGCTTTACACCGTTTTTTGCGATGTACAAGGATGCGATGCCGATGCGGGGGGCACTTGTTTTGGTACTGAACAGTGTATATGTAGCGCAGATGACAGGCTTTTGTCTACTTGCTTTGCTGCATAAGCTGTACTGCAGAAGGTATTCCAAGGAGTTTCATTCAAGGCTCTATGTGCTTGCTTCTGTTGTCATGCTTTTGTTTTCCGTATATGGAATCGGGTGTGCAGCCCGTGTAAAGGTGCGTCAGGAAATTGTTGAATTAAAGGGAGTGAAACAGGAACAACAGCTTCTGTATATCACTGACCTGCATGCAGGTACAACGCTTTCTTCACCTTATAATACTATACAGCGTCTGGCTGGGAAATGTGATATAGTGCTGCTTGGCGGAGATTTATTTGATGAATCAACTTCACAAAAGGATATGGAAGCTCTTTGTACAATGCTTTCCGATTTGCATAAAGATGTTTACTATGCAGGCGGAAATCATGAGCTGTTACAGAAGCGGCGCAGGGAATATGAGGCAATGCTGCGCTCTGCAGGTGTGCATATTTTGCAGGATGAATCTGCAGTGGTGAACGGTGTCAGAATAATCGGACGAAGGGATCGGGGAGAAGAAAGACGCTCCTGGTCTTCCCTTACGAAGGAATATCAGGGGAATGAGCCTGTGATTTTACTGGAGCATCGCCCGGAATCTGTAGAAGAGTCCTTGGATGCACCGTTGCTGCAGCTATCCGGACACACGCATAACGGTCAGATTTTCCCGAATACTGTGCTGACCAGAATCCCGTACCCAAGAGCATATGGCAGCTATGATGTCGGCTATCGCATGCTGGTATCGTCAGGAGCAGGCACATGGGGCTTTCCGATGCGGGTCGCATCCCATAATGAAATTTTGTTCGTTACGATACGGCCAAAGTGATGCATGCAGGATACAAAAAAAGAGAATGCAATTTCAGTATCGTTCACTGGAATTTGATATTCTCTTTTTACTCGCTTGTGCATGAGATCGAAGAACACGTAATCAGTCTGTAGGCTTTCCGTTTTCAAGATTTGTCTCGATGGCACTTTTCGCACTGGACAACAGCTTCAGGATGATATCGGAAAGCATCTTTTTAGTCTGCTTGTCCGTGCGGTTTAATGCTTTCAAAATCAGAGCAGTGCTATGCATCCGGTTTTCATTCATTTCCTTAAAGGAGGCGGCATTGGTGTTGCTGAGTATCTGAAACACAGCATCCGTGAAGGCTTCTCTCTGGGAGCGGTCCAGCTCACTGATCCAGTGCTTGATGGTGCTGTCCAGAACGATGCTCTGGCGATCTAACGCATCCAGTCGTACGAAATCAGGACCAAGCACCTCCCAGGAATAGGGGTCATGCTGCCATAGGGAAATCTGTGTACTGGAAATCACAGTATAATGCTCCTCATGCTCCATCAGCATACCGACAACGCTGGATTGTGGAACAAAGGTTTCTATACGCTGTGCAATAGAGCGATAGCCTGCTGCTTGCAGCGTTTCTGCGGAAAAACCCGGGCCGTCGTGATTGTATACCCGCTGTATCCGATTCTGTATGGCGAAAGAACAAAATGCAGCTGCATAGACCGCAAGGTTTCCACCCTTGGAATGCCCGCATAGGATTATACGCTGATCGGGATATGCAATTGCCATCGCCTCCAAATACTGTACCGCTTCCTGTTGGGAGGGGATGGTGTCCAGAAAGGTCATATTAAAATCCTCTTTCCATCCAACAAGCGTATTATCTGTTCCGCGATAGGTTATCAGCATGACATCATCCTCCAGCAGACAGGTGAGGGCAGAAAACTGTTTTTCCATAGAGGGATCCAGATGGTCGACATATCCGCATAGTATTACATTCCCATATCGGTTGCCTTCTGCCATTTTATGCAGCAGCTGCAGGTCTTCCTTTACGCGGAAGTGAATTTCCTCCGGATTTATTGCCCTTATAATTTCAGAAGCACGCTTGACATAGAGCATATCCTGTTTGGCAAACACCGGCTGCAGTCGCAGATAGGATAGACAGCTGCATATGAGGGTATCCACTGCACAGCAGGGAACTTTTGAAAACGTTAAATCATTTCTCCATGTAAGATAATCAAACAGATTGCTCATACTATCATTCTCCTATATTTTTTTAGGTGTATCCATTACCACTTTGAAGGTGGTCTGCTCTGGAAGCAGGTGCTTATTGTTTTCATGAGGGAGGACCTGCACGTAAGATACCTCCATAAAACGCTGTGTCGCTTTTTCCTTCATTCATATTTTCAGTCAGCACAATAAGGTGAAGGAGATTGTATGCGGTGAAGACTGTATAAGACAGGTTTCTTGCTGAATCGTCCACCGTTCCCTGAAAATAGTACACATCGCACTTCCATAGTATTTATATAAAAAAAGTCCTTTTTCAAGGACTGTTTTTCTGAATGGTGGGAACGGTGGGACTTGAACCCACACGGGATTAACTCCCAACGGATTTTAAGTCCGTTGCGTCTGCCTATTTCGCCACGATCCCAACAAAAATGGAGGTTCCGATCGGATTTGAACCGATGATCACAGAGTTGCAGTCTATTGCCTTACCACTTGGCTACGGAACCATCTGACATATTCTTTTTGAAACATGTTGCTTTAATATTATACAATAATTTTTAGAAATTGCAATAGGCATTTTGCCTTTTTATAGCTTTTTTTGGAAGATTTGTCACTATTCACGGATCTAATTGCAGATAATAGCATAGATAAGGGCAAAAACGAAATTACGTAGGGCAGTAAACTCATACAGAAAGGAGCACACGCTATCATATCACTGATTGATTTGTTATACCTACATGAATCGTAACCTCCCATGTTTATGAAGAAACAGGAGATTAAAACAAGAATATGGAGATTGGCGCAAGCACTATAAAATATTGTAGAAAACAGCAAGCAGGGATTTTCACAGGCTTTTACTTTAGGTTCGTTGCAAAAGGGAGAATTCAAATTCAATTGATAAATTACGATAGGATTGCATTCTCCTTTAGTTAAAATTAACCACAATCGAGTTAGAACCTTTCTCCAATATGGCTTTTTAACATACTCATAGAACACAGGCCAATCAAGCTGACGGAGCACAGCTGATAAAAGTAGCTGATTACAGTCCTATACATATGATTAAATAGACACCGCGCTTTTCTTTCTGTACATGTACCATAGAATCAAAATATCCAAAGGATGGGAATGAAAAAGAATCTGTCCAAATCTTTTTGCTCGTTTCAAAATGAGCAATACATTTTAGAATATGAACAAAATATGATTAAAAATTCAGTTGTATTTTTCTTCTTTGCATAATATAATCTAAAATATGAACAAACAACTGGAGATGATACTATGAAATTGTTCACAGTGGGACCTGTTGAGATGTATCCTGAAACATTACAGGTCAGCGGTACACAGCTGCCATACTTTCGCAATGATGAATTCTCATCCATCATGAAGGAAAACGAACAGCAGCTGCTGACCTTATGCGGCTGCCGTAAAGGAAGAGCATTGTTTCTGTGCGGCAGCGGAAGTGCAGCAATGGAGGCGGTTGTTGCCTGCAGCTTTCGCAGACAGGACAAGGTACTGATACTTCGCGGAGGGAGCTTTGGCGAGCGCTTTGTGCAGCTGTGCAGAATTTACGGGATACCCTATGATGAGCTGTGTCTGCAGGAGCTGGAGGCATTGCGAAAGGAACACCTGGACGCTTTTTTTCAAAATGAATATTGTGCCCTGCTTGTCAATCTGCATGAAACAAGCACCGGACAGCTTTATGATATTCAGCTGCTTTCTGCATTTACGAAAGCAAAGAATATGTATCTGATTGTGGATGCCATCAGCAGTTTTATGGCTGATCCGCTGGATATGGACCAAATGGGAATCGATGTCTTGATTCTTTCCTCTCAGAAAGCACTGGCATTGTCCTGTGGATTGTCCATGGTGGTTTTGCAGGAATCCTTCTATCGCGATATGGTCGAGCCCAAAGATGATATCTGCCTGTATTTGAGCTTAAAGGAGCATGCACGCAATATGGAGAGGGGACAGACTCCCAACACACCGGCAGTGGGTATCCTTATGGAGCTTCATGAGCGATTGCAGCACTTACAGGGGGATGGCTTTGTCCTTGAACAGCAGCGGATCGCAACGCGTGCTGCCTACTTTCGAAGCAGAGTTCAAAAGCTGGGAATACAGCTTCCACACTTTCCTCTCAGCAACGCCCTGACTCCACTGCTGTTTGACGGTGATGCGCAGAAGGTTTATCAGTTTCTGAAAAAGAGCTGTGCCATCACACTGACCCCGAGCGGAGGAGCAATGAGGGAGCGTATGCTGCGTGTGGGGCATCTGGGAAATCTGAAGCTGTGTGATTATGATGCCCTGTGCGACGGGCTGAGGGAGTATGGAAAATGAAAGCAATTCTAATGGCAGCCGGTATGGGTACCCGCATCGCCACGAAAACAAATGAACCGAAGTGTTTGCTGGATATCGGCAACGGACCTCTGATTCGTCATACGGTCGAGCTGCTGCTGAACAATCATATGGAGGTATGCATCTGTCTGGGCTTTAAAGGATATCTGATCAGGGAAGCACTCCGTGATTATCCAATCACGTTTTATGAAAATCCGTTTTATAGGGTTACCAACAGCATCGCATCCCTCTGGTTTTCCAGAGAACAGCTGGATGAAACACAGGATCTTCTGCTTGCGAATGCGGATGTTTTCTGGCAGCAGGATATTCTTGACCTTCTGCTTGCGGATCAGCGTGGAATCGTTTTACTGGCAGACAGCTCCCGCAGATTAAGCGGTGATTACTTTTTCCATTGTGTAAACGGATACCTGAAGGATTTCGGAAAAGATATGCCGAAAGAAAAGCGGACCAGTGAATATGTCGGAATTGCCAGAATACAGAAGCAGGAGATCGCCTGCTTTCGCAAACAGCTGGAGCTGCTCGTCCATGAAGGTGATTATCAGCTTTGGTGGGAGAATACACTGTATTCCATGATACCGCAGAAGCAGATTCCGGTACAGGATATCGCAGGGCACTACTGGTCGGAAATCGATGTTCTGCAGGATTATGAAAATATACTGGACTATGTGCACCGGCATCCACAGTATCTGTAACCTGCGCAGCCAATGCGGAGGTAAGCACATAAAAATAAAATTAGACTTATCACAGCCAGGCATGAGGTCTGGTCTTGATAAGTCTTTTTTGTGCCGTATACCGGCAGCCTGATTTGAATATCGTGTACATGCTGGAAAGGCTTCTTTCAACGGCATGCTTATTTCTTTCGCACATGAAGCTGATTATCCATAGGGATCGAGGCATCCTCCATATCCATATAATTCATATATGCGTAGGTGATGCTCAGCTTTTTTCCATGCAGCCTGCGATAGTATCGGATATAATCTATCGCGGACAGATCACTGGTAATATAATTCTTATAATGAAACAGCATCGACATTTCCAGCTTATCGCTTGCCTTATGCATGAAATCCACCAGCTCGCCACTTGTTTTCAATCCGGTATCCGGCAGTGTCAGCCCGACATCCCTGCTGAAGGTTTTCATATGCAGATAGATGCTGTGATCATAATCGACATGCAGAAAATTACCGACACTCTCTGTGATACACTCCCGGTTTGTCTCCATTTTTACATTGGACAGCGGTGCAGCATAGCCTTGTGCACAGGCGATCGGTACGAGCAGATCCGCAGGCAGAAAGCCGATTTGCAGCCTGTCATCCTCTTTGATGCGTACATCGATCAGCCACGCCAGATCATCACTCATCAAGAGAAGCCGTTCTTCCTTTTCCGCAGCGTGTACGCCGCCCAGCTGCAGCAGCATGCAGATAACCAGCAGAATCGGCAGTTTATGCTTCATGAAACTCCTCCTTTCCTTTTTCTAGTATACGTCAGGGGAAAAAGGGTTATACAAAACTTGCAATATGTTCAAATAACGTTGGAATTGTTGCAAAATTGTAATGGTGAAATGCAAAAATAAGATTGAAATGTTTTCTTAATGTGATAAAATGGGTACTACATGAACAAAGATAGGGTTGAGGTGTATGAAAAAGCTGATTCTTGCCATGATTGTAATCACCATGGCTTTACTCGTAAGCATATCCAACGAACAGCATACGATTATCGTCTACTCCTCCATGGAACAATTCCGTGGAGAGGAGCTGCAGAAGCAGCTGAATGAAAAATTTCCGGATTTGCATGTGATGGTCATGTATGTATCCACCGCCAAGGCTGCGGCAAAAATATCTGTGGAGCAGGAACAAAGCGATGCGGATATCGTCGTTGGTCTGGAAACCTCCTACATGGAGAAAATTAAGGATCAGCTGGCGGATATCAGGGGAAAGAGCCGTCTGCAGTATTTGAACGGTCTGGCACCCGAGGATCATGGCAACGCGTATGTGACCTGGGAACGGCAGGCAGGAGCCTTTATCATCAATACGGATGTCTTGAAAAAGCATAAGCTCAGTGAACCGAAAACCTATGAGGATCTGCTGGATCGCAAATACTATAATCTGATTGCCATGCCTGATCCGAAATCCAGTGGCACCGGCTATTTCTTCTTCAAAAATCTGGTGAACACCATGGGAGAAGAAAAAGCACTGGCTTATATTGACAAGCTGGAATTCAATGTCAAGCAGTTCACGGAATCCGGCAGCGGACCAATCAAGCTGCTCATTCAGGGTGAGGTCGGCATTGGGCTGGGACTGACCTTTCAGGCGGTCAATCAGATTAACACCGGCTCTCCCTTTAAAATTATCTATCCAAAGGAAGGCTCCCCCTATTCTCTGACGGGCACCGGTCTGATGAAGCGTCATGCGGATGATCCCGATGTACAAAGGGTGTTTGATTTCATCATCAACGATTTTCTGCTATATGATAAGGAGCATTTCTCACCGGAGGCTATCCTGCAAAATCAGAAGAATACGATACAAAATTATCCGACACACATCCCATATGCCGATATGAGCGGTATTGAGGACATACATGAAAAAGAAAGGCTGCTGGACTTATGGAAGTATTAGAAAAAGAGAAGCTGATCGTTCGCGATCTGTATAAAAATTTTGATGGCAAGGATGTATTGAAAACGATATCCTTCACTGTGCATGAAGGGGAATTTCTGAGTGTGCTGGGACCCAGCGGCTGCGGCAAGACAACCCTTCTGCGAATCCTGATCGGACTGGAACAGCAAACCAAAGGGCAAATCCTGATGGACGGGGAGGATATTTCCCACCTCAAGCCGAGTGAGCGAAATATGGGAATCATATTCCAAAACTATGCACTGTTTCCCAACATGACCGTATTGGAAAATGTGGAATATGCATTGAAGCTGCGCCCTGGAAAAAAAGCGGAAAGTCGAAAAATCGCCTTGCAGACACTGGATGCGATTGGAATGAGCGATCAGACTGAAAAACGCCCCTCCCAGTTATCCGGCGGACAGCAGCAGCGTGTGGCAATCGCAAGAACACTGGCGCTGAATCCGAAAATCATATTGCTGGATGAACCGATCAGCGCATTGGATGTGAGCATGCGCGAGGTCATGAAAAAGGAGCTGAAGGACATTCAGAGACGCTTTCATTCCACCATGATCTTTATTACCCATGAGCAGGAGGAGGCATTCTATCTGTCCGATCGCATCATGGTCATGAGTGAGGGAAATATCGAGCAGATCGACACACCGCAAACTATCTACCACCATCCGGCCAACCGGTATATTCAGAGCTTTGTCAATGCACATCTGGACGGTAAGCTGGAAAGTCTGTGTAAATGTACAGGGAAACAGGTCTATGAGCAATAAACGCTATCAGGCCTCCCGTGTCCTTGTGGCCCTGTTTCTGTTTTTCTTCGTCATCTGTCCGCTGATCACCCTGCTGATACATATCGATATGAAAGATATTCAAAAGGTACTCACATCCCCGCAGTTTCAGCCAATGGTGATCAATTCCTTATGCACCACCATTCTGGCAACCCTGTTATCCGTATCGCTGGCCTTTGTCCTCGCCTGGTTTATGAACCGTTCCCATATCCGGCATCGCTCCGTTTTCACAATGCTGTTCACCCTGCCGATGCTCATTCCTTCCATATCACATGGGATGGGGCTGGTTCTGCTGTTCGGAGATAACGGCATCATATCCAATCTGCTGCACATGAGGTTTTTCCTATACGGCTATGTCGGTATTATTTTAGGCTCCATTCTGTATTCCTTTCCGGTTGCCTTTCTGATGCTGAACGATACCTTTCAATATGAGGACTACACGACTTATGAGGCTGCCAGCGTGCTTGGCTTATCCAAGCGCCAGCAGTTCTTCACCATTACGCTGCCCAATATCAAGGGCCCGCTGATCAGCGTTATATTTTCTGTCTTCACGATGATATTCACCGACTACGGTGTACCGCTTGTCGTCGGTGGGAAATCCATCACTCTTCCGGTATATATGTATCGCGAGGTCATCGGACTGCTTGATTTTTCGAAGGGAGCCATTATTGGAATCCTGCTGCTGATTCCTGCAGTTATCGCCTTTGTGCTTGATTTGAAAAATGAAAACAAGAGCAGCAGCTCCACGGTTACGCGCTCCTATCAGATTGCACCGAATGCGAAGCGTGACCGCATCGCCCATATCGTATGCATTGCCACGGTTGTTTTTCTCTCTTTGCCGCTGATCACCTTTGCCGTGCTTTCCTTTGTCCGTCATTATCCAACCGATCTTTCCCTGACACTGGACAATATTACGCAGGCGATGGATCTGGGAGTTCGCATGTATTTGAAAAATTCATTGGCGATTGCAATGCTGACCTCTATGATCGGCGTCTGTCTGACCTATTTAACAGCCTTTATGACAGCCCGTAATGCATCACAGCTATCCAGCCGTGTTTTGCATCTGGTGTCCATGATATCCCTAGCCATACCCGGTGTCGTTCTCGGTCTGAGCTATGTGCTCTTTTACAAGGGAAGCTTTCTGTATGGCGGCATTGCAATTCTGGTGCTCGTCAACATCACGCATTTCTTTGCCAATCCTTATCTGATGGCATACAATTCGCTCCAGCAGTTTCACAGCAATCTGGAGGATATCTCCACAGCGATGGGCATTTCCCGCTTCCGTATGCTGAAGGATGTCTACATTCCCTGCACAAAGGGAACCATTGTAGAGATGTTCAGCTATCTGTTCGTCAATTCCATGGTGACGATATCCGCAGTATCCTTTCTGGCCAATTTTCGCAACATGCCGCTTTCGCTGCTGATACCGCAATTTGATTCGCAGTCACTGATCGAGGCAACCGCCTTTATCTCTGTTGTGATTTTACTTGTCAATCTGATTGTGAAGCTGCTTGTATATGTGGTGAAAAGAAAGCTGATCAAGGATCATGAGGCTTAGCGGGAGGCTTTCTCCTGTGTATTTCGAGTATTTGCAAAACCGCTGTACTCTGCTATAATGATAAAAGCGCTGTAAAGAGGAGATAAGTATATGAACCTTACATTAAATCAGTTTGAAACCCTTGTGTATATCGAACGCCATCAAAACGACAAATGCACCCAGAGAAGACTGGCAAAAAAGCTGGATCTTTCTCTCGGTGTCATCAATAAAACCCTGACGGAGCTGCAGGACAGCGAGGTGATCAAAACCAGAGGCAGCTCTATGTACGATGTTACCCTCAAGGGCTACGAGGTACTGGAGCCCTATCGCGTGAAGAAGGCGATCTTTCTTGCGGCCGGCTTTGGATCCCGCATGGTTCCGATCACCTTGAATACACCCAAGCCGCTTGTTCTGGTACATGGAAAGCGCATCATAGAAACCCTGCTGGATGCTGTCGTGGCTGCAGGGATCGAGGATATCACAATTGTGCGCGGCTATCTGGGAGAGCAGTTTGACGTACTCCTGCACAAATATCCGAAAATCAAATTCATTGAGAATCCGCTGTTTAACGAAACCAATAATATTTCCAGTGCCTATCTGATTAAGGATATGATGTGCAATGCCTATGTGCTGGAAAGCGATCTGTTGCTGTACAATCCGGAAATTATTCGCAAATATGAATATACGACGAATTACTGCGGTATTAAAATGGACGTTACCGATGACTGGTGCTTCTATACCCGAAAGGGCTATATCAGCAGACTTGCCGTAGGTGGCAAGGACTGTCATCAGATGGTGGGAATCTCCTTCTGGAATAAGGAAGATGGAGAGAAAATGGCGAAGGATATCGAAGAGGTGTTTAAAATGCCGGGCGGTAAGGAAAAGTATTGGGATGAGGTGGCATTGCGTGAAAAGCTGTCCAATCACAAGGTCATTGTAAAGCCGGTCCGTCAGGAGGATATCGTGGAAATCGACACGTTCAAGGAATTGAAGCAGATTGATCCCATCTATAATGTTTAACGAGAGGAATTTCACCAGGTAAAAAGCTTTCATTACGGTAAGGGATGCAGGAGGCTATTCATGCATTGCATGCATCTGGAATAAGATGGAGCCACAATCGTCTTATGCGTAAAAAAGCCTTACCGAGGAACTTCCTTTTTCTCTGTTTCGGATAGAACAAGGAATATCCTGTGTATGGGCGCTGTAAAGCTGTACAGGATATGAAAGAGGAAAGGCTGTGTGCAAAATGAATCCTAAAATCTATGAATTTGATGCCGTGCTGCAAAAGGTTGATGGTATCGATGGTGCCTATATCGAGTTTCCGTGGGATGTAAAAGAAGAATTTCAAAAGGGGAGGGTCTGCGTACATGCGACATTTGACAATGTGGCGTATGACGGCTCCCTTGTCCGCATGCAGACTGTCCGCCATATTTTAGGTGTGCGCAAGGATATTCGCGCTAAAATAGGGAAGCAGCCGGGAGACAGCATTCATGTTACCATACAGGAAAGAAGCCGCTGAGGAAGCAGATTCCAAAGCGGCTTTTATACGTATTCATCTACCGGGGCATAGCGTATCCGCTGCTGTGCTGTGGGGATACCTCCGTATACAGTGTGCCATTGTCCGTTTTCCAACACCTCATATTGGGTAAAGGCACAGGGAAGCCCGTTCGCATGCAGAAAATCAGCACTGTCCATGAGCTGGAAATGAAGATGGGGGAACATGGAATTGCCACTGTGTCCGATGCTGCCGATAAAATCTCCTGCTTTGACATACTGTCCAACAGCCACCGCAATCGAATTCGGCTGCAGGTGACAGAAGGCGGCATAGACCGTATCCGTATACTGAATTATTACGGCATTTCCACTGATTTCACATATTTCTTGGTTCTGCCTGCGACGACTGTTTTTAAAAGCCATCAGGGCATCAGAGAAAAACCAGGCGCGTTTTCTTTCTCTGCAGCCATTCATCACATATACAACCCTTCCATCACATGGGGCATACACAGGCAATCCATAGCAATAGCACGAAGATAATGCGACACCGAATAACAGATACGAAAGGACATGGGAGCGATAGCAGGGATGTCCTCTTTTTTTCCAGTTCAGCTGCAGAAAGTCATAGGCGTATCTGGTACCCAGCGCATTTGTTCCATGACTGGGGATGCGGCTTCCCGGTGTATTGGGCGTATTCCATTCGCCAATTAACGGAAAACACATAAGAATCGGCTTATTCATTGCAGGCATGGGGAGCTTCGGCTGCACAGTCCTTATACATAAGTCTGCGCAGACCCTCGAAAAATACATGTAAATCCTCTTCGACGGAAGAAAAGCTGAGCTCATTCTTTTGCATTGTTCTGATTTTTTCCAGCATCAGATCACCAAACCCTTTACAGGAGCAATAGAGAATCTGCATACATGCGGCTTCCTCCAGCTGCGATATAAACAGACTGTGATCATATTGTTCAAACAAATCGGTACAGTCCTTCGTCCTGCACTTTTTCAGCCTTTGTTGCAGGTCTTCATCAAATATCCGGATATCCATGCCCGCATACATTTTAAAAAAATCGAATACCCATGGATATGCATACAGCAGGCGCAGCTGTAACCGATATGCACCATGAAGCCGTTTGATTACATCCGGCTCTGTACAATCCAGCTGTCTGTAATACTCCTTATTGAGCAGATCGAAGAAGTATTCGTAAACGAAGAGAAACAGCTGCTGTTTATTACCAACATAGTGAAACATAAGCGGCTTGGAAAGTCCGGCTTCCTTTGCGATTCTGTTTGTAGAAGCCTGCTCATAGCCGTACTCTGCGAATTCTCTCAATGCAGCGTTCAACAGTGCTGCTTTTCGCTGTTCCTGAAGCTGTGGCGTTATTGCGGACATATATATCCTCCTTATCTGTTTTTACCTGATAGGTCAATAACAGTATACCATCGTTTACCTAATAGGTCAATGCATGCTGCTTTATCCTACAAAATACGTGTTGCTTTATATAATTAAAATCACTATAAAAAAAGCGTTTCAACATGAGTTCTTTCTCACTTTAGGGTGTATGCAAAAGGAAGACTTTAACTTCTATTGATAACTTCAATAGTATGGAAGTCTCCCTGTTTTAAGTTTGCCTACCATCGAGTAGAACCTCGACACGAAATACTGTGGAAAAGCTTCTGTCACCTTGCTTTTAAAAAATATAAACGATATCATGCTTCATCGAAATAAAACAGGTCTTCAAATTTCTGCTCGAGGGCAATACACAGGATGAGAGCAAGCTTGGCGGTCGGATTGAACTGTCCTGTCTCAATGGAGCTGATGGTGTTGCGCGAAACACCGACAAGCTCTGCCAGCTGTGTCTGGGATAGGTGCATAGCGGTACGGGCCTGCTTCAGCCGGTTGCGTAGAATCAGTTCTTCCTTCAGCATAACAGCTTCCACAGAAACAGAACGAGGAACATGAGAAACAGTGCAGTATAAAAAATGGAAAGAAATAGCTCATGCCGTTTTTTCATGAGGCGGTATTTCATAAGGAACAGTGTGCTTAGTATGCCGAAATAGATCAGCCAGCTTTCCGTACTGACCTGTCCGGTTACAGCGACCTCCATGACTGCGACAAAGCAGCATAGCAGCATGCCGACCTGTGCTGCGATTCTGCTTGCTTTTTCAAGACTTTGCAGCTCCATAATATCCATGCCTTTGTTTTCATTTCTGCTCCTTGCGAGGATCTCTTCTTTATTCATAGGGTATTCCGCCTTTCTTGCCAAGTATACTTGGTAACTTAAGTATATCATACCAAGTGTACTTGTCAATATGAATGACAAGTTTTCTTGGTATTTTATATCTTCATTGTTTTTCTGCAATAATTCTGCTAGAATGCAGATAGAGAATTCATGTTGTTTTTACGATAAGGAATATACATGAATAAGGAGGCACCTATGAACTATTACGATCAGCATGTCCATTCCAGTTTTTCCTTTGATTCACAAACAGAGCTGTCTGACTATCTGAAGCATGCGGATGGTTGCTTTGTGACTACCGAGCACGTGGATTTGGAAAATTCCGCCAACCATTTCATGGATAGCTGGATGGACTATGACCGCTATTCTTTATATCTTGAGAATTTGCAGAAAAATACAGACATCCGACTTCTGAAAGGTGTGGAAATCGGCTGGCTCAGAAAACATCATGGACGGCTTATGGCCTGGCTGCAATGCAAGCAATTTGATATTATCCTGCTCAGTATACATCAGAACGGAATCTTTGATTATATGGATGAGGAAGCTAAAAAGCATGATATCATCTATATTCTACGTTCTTATTTCCAGCAGATGCTCGATGCGCTGCGCAGTGGTATTCCAGCCAATGTTCTCAGTCATTTTGATTATGTCAGTCGCATACAGGATGTTGATACCGATACATTTCTCACCATTGCACATCCGTATATGGAGAAAATATTTCCGGAAATGATTAAGCGTGGCATTGCCCTGGAGCTGAATACCCGCAGTATGTTTCAGTATGGACAGCTGCCTTTATATGAAATCGTGGTGGACTGGTATATACAGATGGGAGGAAGGATGTTTACCATGAGCTCGGATGCGCACAAAGCGCAAGCCTATGCCTACCATTTTGATGAGGGAAAGGAATTTCTGCGGCGGCATGATATTTCAAAGCTGACAGTCTTTCAGGAAGGAAAGCCGATTGAAATTGCGTGGGAATAAGACCGTTATGATATGGAAGGTAACACATGCGTTCTTATATCATAAGGGATGTATCTTTGTGTAGTGTTCACGCATGCAGCAAATCATGAATACGTATTGATTGACTTTTTGGGTAGGGAAGCATGCGATTCTCATCCTATCAGTATGATAGTACGAATGCGGTATAGTAGGAAATGATGAAAACAGGCGATTTCAAGCGGTTAAAAGAATCAGCATGAGAAATCTGTGTTAGCTGAAGAATCCCGTAGTTGTTTGGGTCAAACATAAGCAGGGTATAAGGAGTGCGGCAAAAATCAGTATGGTGCCGGCTCTTTTTTTAAACATATCCGATTCCTTGTTATTGCATTCTGGAGAGACGCAGAGTACTCATGTATAGCAAAAATGTAAACGACAGTTTCTAGGATAACTGGAAAAGACATGATATGATAGATCTATCAGGGAGGCGAGTTCATGTTTCATTTAAAAATGATAGAGTATAGGAAAAAGAATATGATGACACAAGAAGAATTAGCTGATAGATTAGGTGTCTCCAGACAAACGATTACAAAATGGGAGAAGGGAACGATTCTGCCGAGTTTGGAATATCTGATTGATTTGTCTCGGTTATTCGGAGTAACGATTGATCATTTGGTTAAGGATGATGATTGTATATGTGAAAGTTCACATCAGGTTCACACAACAGCCCTTGCGGAATTTTTAGTAACTGCCAAGCGATCAACCTATGCGGCGCGGAAAAATAAAACAGAAGGGACAAGACAAGGCTCCCATGACTATATGTTTTCCAGAAATCCATATACATACCGAGACTCATTCTTTGGCGCTTCCTGTTTTTCCGGTCAGGAGCTGGTTTACAGGGATGCTCAGGCCTGCTGGAGTATGAATTATTACGGTACAGTTTTACATGAAGCCTTTCATGGTGATTTTTTGAAAGAGGCACTTATGCTTGTCGATACGCAAAGACCCTTTAGGGGACCTGCTATGTACAGAAAAGGAGAATATACCTATATTTCAGAAGTAGAAGGAGACATCTGTTTATTTCAAGGTCATGAAAGCATATTTTATCAGACGCAGAAAATATATGAGGGCTGTTTTCACGGCGGAGTGATTCGATAGGGAAAGGCGTGATAAGCTGATTATATTAAATAATCTGATCCGGTATGATCTGTATCAAAATCAGTGACTGCACGCAGTTGGAAACGGAGGCAATTATGCAGAATAAATATCAGCAGAAATACACAGAGATATTTCAACAAATCGGAGACCACGCCAAACTGGTACTTGCGACTTCTCTTAACAACAAGGTTTCCGCTAGAACAATGAGTTTCGTCATTCTGGAGGGAAGCCTTTACTTTCAAACGGATAAAGAAATGCGTAAATATCAGGATATAAAGGGAAATCCAAATGTTGCATTATGCTTCTCCAATATTCAGCTTGAAGGAATTTGTGAGGAAATCGGACGACCTATCGAGCATGAGGACTTTTGCAGACTGTTTCAACAACACTTTCCATCGTCCTTTGAAGCCTATAGCCAGCTTCCAAATGAAAGGTTATTTGTAGTGAGGCCAACGTTCATTCAAAGATGGAGCTATATCAATGGATCGCCAATGATAGAAAGACTCTATCTTCATGAAAAGCAGTATCATGAAGAAGTCTATCTGAACGATGATTGAACGTATATGATTTGTAATAGTTACTGGGATATGAGCATACGGATATCATCTGTATGTCTGCCATAAGCCCTGCAGATAAAAAAACGCAGACTGTGGATTACGTTACTGTGATGTAATCAGTTTTCTACGGTTTTTTGTATATGTTCATATAGAGCCTGATGCAGAGGTTTATATAAGAGAACTGCCATAGCCGCCAAATGCTTGACCTGATTGTGAGAAAGTGCAGTTTCAATGGCTCGTATTAAAACTGCAGCTCCGTAATAGAGCTTGTCTGGAATGCCTGATTACATTGACTATACCAGTGTAATTTCGATCCACCAGCGCTGAAATATGCAATTAGTGCTTTCTTCATCCTAACTCCTCCTTTATGATTGATATAAAGATTCATACGCCTTTACTATACAACTTAAAGTTCACTATAAGTCAAGTGTAAAATATAAAAACCTAGGTATACTTGAAAAGCATGCAGATAGACTGCATGCCACTGTAAAGAAGTAGATACGCGTTTGTAGCGATAGGATGAAGGTATTTTTACTATAAGAAAGAAATATGATACCCTATCTTTTCATGAATGTAGAAGTACGGACATCTATGCTTTGAAGGTAAGTGATGCATATCCATGTACTGCTTTTTCATCATACTTGCTCCATGGCAGTATGTTTGCAGAGAAACTGTGTTGTACAAACAATCAAGAGTTAGAGGTTACGCTAGATCTCCTGCATTTTTCACTATGCTTCAACACCATGCCTTCCTTTATGGGATTTGCTTCTACTTTCGGCGTTGTTTGAAGAACAGCATGCTATTCCCCAATCCAGGATTTGATTTGTCCCAGGCTGTGATAGCCGCTGACACTTCCCTGTATGGAGCCATTCCGCATATATACCAGTGTGGGAATGCTCATAACCTGAAACATGCCGGCCAGCTGAGGATCTTCATCAATGTTGATTTTCACGATTTTCGTATGTTCCGCCTCTTCGCTGATCTGTTCGATGACCGGCTTCAGCATCTGACAGGGACCGCACCAGTCTGCATAAAAATCAATGAGGACAGGCTCTGTGCTGTCCAGTATTTCCTCTTCATAATTCTCGCTTGTTACATGTATTGTCATAATCATGACCTCCTTGCTTTATCTTACGCATAAAGCATACTAGCGGCGAACAAAAACTTCAGTGACTTTATCACATTCCTGAAATATACAGCCTGTCCTACAGCTCCTGTACTAGGATAAGCGTGTAATCATACAAGGAGGGAAAAACAGTTTTTGAGGAGGCAGGTTTTTTATGCATTGACTTTTTCCGGCAGTGAAGGAAAAACGACAGGGCGTATTGAATCACACCGTCCATCGTTCTATAATGGAGAAAGATACAAAAGGGCTCAGGTATGCATGCTTATACCAAGATTGTGAAGGCTTGCTTCCGAATGCATCTGTATATCTGAAAGGAGAGGAGATTTTATCATGGCATTTTATACGATTCTATTCAGTCCCTGCGGCGGAACAAGGCGCATTGCTGAAATACTGGAGCGTGAATGGAAGGAAGAACAACGTATCTGTATCGACCTTTGTGATCCACAGGTAACAAAAAGTCTTCCTTATTTTAAAGAGGATGATACCTGCATCATAGCTATGCCATCCTATGGAGGAAGAGCACCACAAACAGCATTGCAGCGACTGCGTGTCATACAGGGAAATCATGCTTCTGCTATTCTGGTATGCAGCTATGGCAACCGTGCCTATGAGGATACTCTGCTGGAGATGAAGGAATGTGCACAGGAAAGCGGCTTTGTGTGCCGTGCCGCGATCGCGGCTGTTGCCGAGCATTCCATCATGCATCAGTATGGAGCCGGACGTCCCGATGCACAGGATACACAGGAGCTTACTGTATTTGCCCATCAGATACGGGAGCATTTGGAAAAGGATGCGGCATGTGAGCTGCAAGTAACGGGAAACCATCCGTATAAGCCCTATAACGGAGTTCCGTTGAAGCCTTCTGCAAATCAATCGTGTATGCAGTGTGGGCAGTGCGCCGCACAATGCCCTGTACAGGCGATCCCGATAAAGCATCCGGAAAAAACAGACACAGACCGTTGTATATCCTGTATGCGCTGCGTCTCTGTTTGTCCTGTACATGCCCGCAGCTTGAATAAGCTGTTGCTGGCGGTTTCTGTTAGAAAGCTGCATAAGGCCTGTGTGACAAGAAAGAGTAACGATTTGTTTCTGTGACAAAGTCACGGTAAAACGGCAGCTTCTTCTGTATACTGAATACAGGCAGAAGGAGGAGCTGTTTTGAAAAAAGCTTTTGTAGAAGAAAAAGAGTGTGTTGCCTGTGGAACCTGTCTTGTCACATGTCCCCGTCAGGCGATACACATTGCGCATGGCTGTTACGCAGTCATTGATTCTGTGCGCTGTGTAGGCTGCGGTCTTTGCAGTAAGGCCTGTCCAGCAAACGTTATTGAGGTGCATTCATGAAAAAGAAATGGTCAGATTATTTTTGGATTGCATCCCTGCTGTATTTGTTTCTCGGTTTGTTTCATATTCTGTTTGCCTGGCTGGGACTCATTTGTTTTCTGGTACCGCTGCTGCTGGCTGTTGGAAAAGGAGAAAAGAGCTACTGTAATCATTACTGCGGCCGAGGACAGCTCATGCAGCGGCTGGGAAATCGGTTTTCTGCACAGCGAGCCTGTCCTGGATGGCTGAGAAGCAGATGGTTTCGCTATGGTTTCCTGCTGTTCTTTCTATCAATGTTTGCCAGTATGCTGTATATGAGCTATGCTGTTCTGCAGGGAAAGCCGCTATCCGCTTCCATCACACTTTTATGGACTGTGCGGATTCCATGGTTTGTAAAGTCCGGTGCACCGGCCTGGATACTGCAGTTTGCATACGGCTTTTACAGTCTGATGCTGACAAGCACGATGCTGGGCATCCTCACCATGCTGGTGTATAAACCCCGGACATGGTGTGTATACTGTCCAATGGGTACCATGACACAGATGGTATGCAGAGTAAAAAAAAGGAAATTCTGATGAAAGTATGCTATGATAACGGTAAAGATAGGAGTGAGTTTATGAAAAAAGCATTTCAGGTTGAAGGTATGATGTGCCAGCACTGTGAACAGCGTGTAAATAAGGCACTGCAAGGCATGGAAGGTGTTAGCGCCTGTTCGGCAAGTGCAAAAGACGGTATTGTCAATGTGGAGTATGATGCGCAGCGGGTCAATGATGCCGCTATTATACAGGCAATCACAGACACCGGATATGATGTAAAAGGGTAAGGAGCGCAGCCTGCAGCTGTTGTCTGAATGGCTGCTGACTGCGTGTTCCTCCATATGATTTAGAAGACAGCGTCTTGTTTCAAAGACGTTTTTTTTGTGCGTCTGTTTTTGAAATTCACAGTAGCGGTGGCGACACTGTCGCTTTCAATACCCGTATAAAACCGACGCTCATGGTTCCATGCGTTTTTCGAATAGATGTAATAGCAGGTACCTCCCCATTTCATTACAGGATGCAGCATTTCTTCTATTGGAACACAATATGATGATTGCAGCCTTTTTCAGGATGTTGAACCCTTTGTTTTATGGCAGGGCGTGTACGGTATATATGCGGTAGAGGGAGCAGAAACAGGATGCATAGGATTATCCTTATAGTGTTTCTAGGGCATGGATATATCGGTCGCTTGGAAGCCTTACTTGCAGCTGTTGCGAATTACAGGCATCCTTATGTCTGTATGAATGGAGAAGAAAATCCAAATGCAATGGGTGAATATAGAAGCGCGGATACCTGACTTCAGAAGAAAGCTGGCGCAGACAGATATTGAACATTCATAATCATCATCAGAGCAGAAAAAAACTGTGCTGGCATTTGATGGTTTTCTGTTAGCTGAAATTTCATCATTTTGCGATGCACAGTCCTTTTGTGAGAGTGTATTTGTCGTATGGTTTATAGATGAGAAGAACCGCAGGAATGTCCATGTCCCTCATGGCTTCCGCAGGTATGTCCCTCACCGTGGTGAGAACACTGGATATTCGGATTGTATTGCAGATTGCCGTTCAGAAAGGAGGTAACCTGTGCATCTGCATCACCACATGCGCCACCATACAGCTCGATACCGGCTTCCGCAAGTGCATTCTTCGCACCGCCTCCGATACCGCCGCAGATCAGTGTATCCACCTGATTTGCTTTCAGCAGGGTGACCAGCGCACTGTGGCCGTTACCATTGGTGTCCAGGAGTCTGGTTGCTGTGACTTCCTGATTTGTAACCTCATAAAGCTTAAACATCTGTGTGTGTCCAAAGTGCTGGAACACCTGTCCGTTATCATACGTAACTGCAATTTTCATACTATCATCTCCTGTTGGTTTCTGTGCAAGGTTCAGCTGATAATTGCCGCCGGCTATCACCATTGCACTGCCTTCCATGAGAAAGCGGGAAAGCTTGCGCCTTGCCTCATTATACAGGGATTGCACGCTGCCTCTGCTGGTCTGCATCTGCTTTGCACATTCCTCCTGATTCCATCCCAGATAATCAATCAGACGAATGGTCTCATATTCCTCTACACTCATTTGGATATGACTTGCGGGAATCGGCTCATCTGTATGGATGAAAGCAGTATAGCTCGGTATGGAGGACACGCATTTTTTCTTGCAAGGTCGTGGCATTTTATCAGCTCCTTCTATGTTATCATACGTCAATTATTTGCATATGTCAATAATAATACTGAAAATCAGCTCTGTTGTTATTTTGTATAAATAGCTGTAGCGTATCGGCAGATGCAGCTGTTAAAAAGCTCTGCTGTTATTCGCACAGCATTTCTATGCATTTTTGTAAGCAGCTGCCAATGCTGCTTCTGAAATTAGTGCTGCCGATTTTGACATATACGGGATTCTGTATATGGAAGCGTAAGGAAGGCAGCGTTAAAATGAAGACAGGATAGGAGGAATGCCAAATGAAAAAGGGTTGGAAATGTATCTGTACCATTGGTGGAGTTGCTGCTCTATGTGCCGGGGCTTCCTTTGTGAAGGATTATCGCGTTATGAAAAGGATGGAAAAGCGCTTGGATTCTCTGCCTTTGCATAAGCTGAAGGAAAAGCTTTCCGATATTCAGGAGGATAAAGAGAAAACCGTCCTGACAATACCAAAGGATATGCCAATGCTTGAGCGCTTGCGTGTGTGCAGACACGTACTGCATGGGAATGTCGGGAATCGGGATGCATGTAAATGATGAAGCAATCCAGAGATTTTGCACGAGTATTCAGTGAGAACTGGAACCGCAAGCTGAAATCGGTTAGGCTGCTTGGTGCTGTTGTAAGTCTTTGTATGCTGGTTAGCGCAGTTTTGTGTATGCATTCCGCAGTACCAATGCACCAGGCATTAAAGACGGCTGCCGCACTTGTGATAATTGCACTGGGAATGTATCAGCTGGTGGATTATTACTATATGCCGGTTCTTTTACGGGATGGGGGAACGCTGATTGGTGCTGTGCTGAATACGGTGATCGGTATGCTTCTGCTGTTCTCACCAGTGGAAATCACAGTATCAGTTTTTGCCTATATGTTTGGATTTCTATTGATGATTTTTGGTGTGAATAAAATCACCTTTGCCAATAAGCTGCATTTTTTTGGTATCTTTGATTACAGCTGGGTGATAGCAAGCGGAGTTTTGAATATACTTGCTGCTGCTGTTTTTCTGATAATCCCGCTCATATCCATTGTGATGCTGAATACGGCACTTGCAGGCTACTTGGCTGTGGGTGGAATCACATTGCTTGTGGAAGTGGTTACCATGAAAAATATGAAGATAGAGGATGCTCAGGAATGAATGGGGACAGCCGCATATAAAGCAGGACTGCATGCTTTAGGTCCTATTAACACAGATGCTGATACGGATAAAACCAGATTAGTAAATGATTTGCAGTGACTTCCACTTGCTGAAAATTAAACAAGGGATATAACAGGCGAAAAAGGAAAGGAATCAAGTACATCGTAAAAATGAGCTTGATTCCTTTTGTTTATCGTATAGGCGGTAATGTGGATAGCTTTGCATATGCTGTGTGCTAGGCAGCGTATCATTTCCCACCTTTTCTTAATATTGATAAAGGCATCATGTCGGATGCAGAGGGGGGAGTCAAGATCACAGCTTTAAAATCTTTCCAATCTGCATGATGCAGCAGCACTGCTTCAACGGACATTTGTGATTTCGTCAACTGATTGTTATCAGACAATGCGGACTTCCACAGATGAATCTATTTATGTTTTTCAAATGCTTATATGCAGTTTTGTCATCTGTTCCAGCACAATCAAAATAAAGCATTGTAAATAGAGTGAATTTCATCTCTTGAAAGAGGTATTGCACTATTGGAAAGCAGGCGCTGCTGGGATTCGATTACACTGTCTGTGAATCCTTTGATTTCACTTTCCTTCATACCGTATTCATGCAGCGGCTTTCGTGCAAGAAGCGTGGAAAACAGTGTTTCCATACAGGTAAAGGCATCCTCCATGGAACAGGAAAGAGATTCTGAAAACAGTTTCTTTATATCATATACACTATATTTTTCCCGTGCTTCATATGTTTGGAATACAGCTGTGAAAAACTGATAGTTGGCTTCCCCGTGTGTTACATGGTAGATTCCCGATAACGGATAGCTGAGGGCATGTACTGCACCTGTACCGGTATTGCCAAATGCGATGCCCGCAAAGTTGCTGGCCTGCATGAAATCCCCTAACAGTCGCATGCGTGCATCTTCACCCTCTTTTGCAATAACTTGAAACCCATGTAGCAGCAGGCGAATAGCCTCTGCACTGAACATGCGGGTATAGGCATTGGATTTAGGGGATACAAAGGATTCACTCGCATGAATCAAAGCGTCAATGCCGCTTGTTACAAAATAGAAGAACGGCAGCTTGGACAGCAGCTCCGGAATCAGGACTGCCTGATCCGGATACAGTGCATCGACGGCCAGTCCCAGCTTGGTATGCAGTGATGTAAGCTCACAGATGGAAATCCGACTAACCTCAGAGCCAGAGCCGCAGGTTGTCGGTATGGCGATCAGCTCCCTGCTTTTTTCCGGTGTACATCTGTGCAGAAACATATCCTCAGCACTGGCAGTTCCTTCCAATACAAACAGCTTGGCACAGTCGATCACACTGCCGCCGCCGATTGCAATAATACGCTCAGGCTGTTTTTCCCGCATATCTTTCAGCATCGCATCCAGCATGCGATCATCAGGTTCTCCCTGACCATAATCACTGTGAAAGGCGATAGAAGCCCTGCCGGTGGAATCCCGAAAGAATGCTTCGTAAATACTGCGGCTTGCTAAAATGTAATCCTTCTTTTGAAAGGTGAAATCCCTCAGAAACTCCTGTACCGTTTCATATTGCAGAATCTTTGTTTTTTGTTGAAATACGTCCATAATCTTCTCCTTTTTTCTCTTGCTATTATTGTAACAGCTTCTTAAAAAAAAGCATTGAAAACTTCACTTAATTTTCAAGGCACCATCATGAAACATCCGTTCACCTTTGCTAAACTATGACCGAGGTGATATCTATGAAGCAGGTTATACAGAGATTTGAAAAAAAATATTTGCTGGATGCAGATCAGTGCCGCAGCTTTGTAATGCGCATCCAACCATATATTACAGAGGACATTTATCCGGCGAGCACCATATACAATCTTTATCTGGATACGGAGCAGTTTGATCTTATCCACCGTTCCATTGAAAAGCCGCCCTTTAAGGAGAAGCTGCGCATCCGCAGCTATACACCGGTATGCAGTGAAGAGGAACCCATATATCTGGAAATCAAACGCAAATATGCACAGATAGTCTGCAAGCGCAGAATGCAGCTGAGCTATGGTGAATGCCGCAGGTTCCTGAACAATCCCAATCTGAGTGCCAGTCAGATTGAAAAGGAACTATCCTATACGCTGTACCATTATCAGGTGCAGCCTAGAATCTTTCTGGCATATGATCGTATTTCCTATGTCGGAAAACAGGAACAGCAGCTGCGCATCACGATGGACAGCCATATTCGAAGCAGGTTTGACCATCTGTCCTTAAACGATCACGAAAGCAATGAAGAGTTGTTTCACAGAGATATGATTCTACTGGAAATCAAGGCTGAAAGGAGTTATCCGCTGTGGCTGAGCAGCGTACTTTCGGATATGCGGCTGTACCCAACATCCTTTTCCAAGGTGGGACAGGTATTTTATAAAAAAGAAAAAGGAGAACTGTTATGTTTACAAGCATCTTAAATCTGGAACAGGGTCTGACGATCCTGGACGGCGTGGTGTGCTGCATGAGTGCACTTGGTCTGGGACTGGTTATTGCATGGTTTTATCGAAGGCTTGGGTATTGCTCCCACAGCTTTACTGTCACACTGGCACTGCTGCCCGCTCTTGTGCAGTTTGTCATCATGATGGTCAATGGTAATCTGGGAACCGGAATTGCCGTTGTCGGGGCCTTTAGTCTTGTTCGGTTTCGCTCACTTCCAGGCAGCAGTAGGGAGATACTGTTCATCTTTTTCTCCATGGCAATCGGACTTGCAATCGGCATGGGCTATGTCAGCTTTGCGGCATTTATGACGATTGTTATCAGTATGAGTGCATGGCTGCTGTTTACTCTTTTGCAGCCGGACAATCTGCAGCTGTATAAGGAACTGAAAATCGTGATTCCCGAGGATCTGGATTATACAGAGGTATTTGACGATATCCTGCAAAGCTACTGTAAACGTGCGGAGCTTGTCCGCGTAAAAACGATACAGCTTGGCGCCATGCTGGAAATGACCTATCATGTGGAGTTGAAGGAAGTAAAACAGGAAAAGCATATGGTGGATGACATTCGCTGCCGCAATGGCAATCTGAATGTAATTGTAGCAAAAAGGCAGGCGATGCAGAATGAATTATAAAAAAGCCGCATGGATGTCCGCCTTTCTGGCCGGAGCACTTGTATTGGCAGGCTGTCAAAGTGATTCGGATACTGAGGACACCACGTCTGCCGTTAACACAAAGACTTCTGCGGTGAAGCAAAGCAGCACTCTTTCTCTGGAGGCAGAGGACTACGATACGGAAATCAATGATGCACAAAATATTTCACTGGATGAGCAAAGCGGTGATGTGAAGATAACAAAGGCCGGCACGTATCAGCTGAGCGGCACACTGAAGAACGGTTCTGTTGTCGTGGATGCCAAGGCTGCCGTTGTTCGCATTGTATTGGATAATGCTCATATCAGGAGCAAAAACAGTGCACCGATATATGTGAAGCAGGCAGATAAGGTCATCATCACACTGCCTAAGGGCACTGCCAGCTCCCTGAAGGATACAGCCTCCTATACTGTGGATGAAAAAGAAGAACCAAGTGCGGCATTGTTTTCCAAGGATGATTTAACGATCAACGGCAGCGGTACACTGAACATCACAGCTTCTTATAAAAACGGTATCCAGTGCAAGGATACGCTGAAGCTGGTAGATACAAATTTGAACATCACGGCAGAGAACGATGGAATCAAGGCCAGGGACGCTTTACTTATTTACAAAGGCAGTTACACGGTAAAGGCACAGGGTGACGGCATTGTGACAACCAATGAAAAGGAACAGGGAAATCTGAGCATTGATCAGGGAACCTTTGCTATTGAAGCACAGCAGGACGGTTTACAGAGTGCCGGAGATCTTACGATTTACGACGGGGTCTTTACGGTTACCAGCGGCGGGGGAAGCATTAATAAGGTTGGCACCGGCTCCGCATTACAGCCTTGGGGAGAATTTGATGATCATGATGAAGCAGTCCAAAAGAGCCAGAAGGGAATCAAGGCCGCTAAGAATATGGTACTGTATAAGGGAAGCTATACCATCAGCTCTCATGATGATGCCCTGCATGCCAATGGAAGTATGGATATCAAAGGCGGTACCTATACCCTGTCAAGTGATGATGACGGTGTGCATGCGGATGATACGCTGACGATTCAAAATGGCACAATACAGGTCAAACAGTCCTATGAAGGAATGGAGGCGAATACCATTCAAATCAAGGGTGGAGCACTTCAGATAAAAGCGAGTGATGACGGCATCAATGCGGCCGGTGATTTGGGGAATCCATTGCTTACCATAGACGGAGGAACCATTTATGTAGACGCTGATGGAGATGGGGTGGACAGCAATCAGGATATTGTGATGAATGATGGTACTCTGATTGTCATGGGGCCTGAAAGCGGCGGCAACGGGGCACTGGATTATGATGGCAGCTTTGCGATGAACGGGGGAACGCTGGTTGCAGTGGGAAGCAGTGATATGGCGATGGCTCCTTCGACCTCCAGTACACAGCCCTCTCTTATGATTCGTACAGACAGTACACAACCTGCGGAAACAATTTTGTATGTGCAGGATGAAGATGGCGAAATCATACTGGGTGTGTCTTCGGTGAAGGCATGGCAGAATGTGGTCATCAGTACGGGTACATTGAAGAAAGGAAGTACCTATGATATCTATGTAGGCGGCAGTGCATCCTCTGTGAAAAATGGTGTCTTTACAAACGCAAAGGGCGGTACGTTGCTGACATCCATGACGCTGAATGATGTGGTGTCCACGTATGGAAATGCAGGTATGCTGCAGGGGCCGCAGGGAGGCGGTAGGCATCCATAAACTACAAGAGATGAACGCATTATTGTTAAGTACAGATAGTTAATCCTTTGTATAGCTTATAAGTCTGTAAATAACAGCGCTGAGCTGTTCTGAAGAGAGCTTGTATACGTTTGGTATGGAAAAAAGAGCTGCTCAAACAGAGATACTTATGATTAGGATATAAGTATAACAAAACAGGAAGAAGTATCGTTTCTAAGAATGTTAGGAACGATAGTTCTTCTTATGTTACAGTCCCTGTTAGCGAAGAAGAATCAAAAAGTAATACAGTCACCTTTTTTCATGTGCTACCTGTCTGTAAAAGACAAGATTTACCAGTTTTGATAAAAAATGAGATTTCCTTTCATCAGATGGACAAATTTCAGTTGTATATGCCGGAAAATGACTTTATAATAAGAATGTAACAAAAAAAGGGAATTTATACTCTTCATAAAAATATAATATACATAAACTTAGTAGAAGGGAGGAAGCTGAATATGAAAAAACACGGATCCATTAAACAGGCGATTGTTCTTGCAGCACTCAGTCTTCTGTTTTTTGCCTGCATTGCAGGATTTTATATCGATCGCATTCGGAACAGTCTGATTACAGATCTGAAGCATAATGTTCAGGAAATCTCCGCTTCTACTACAACCGCGATTGAAATACGGATTCATGATCATATGTCAACCTTGGAGAACATATCCTATATGCTGCAGAATGAGCATACCACCGATACGGAAAAGCTGCTTCAGGCACTGATGAGTGCCAGTGCAAACAGTGAATTTATGCGTTACGGCATTACCGATGAAAAGGGAAACTGTCTGACAACGGACGGAATGCAGTTTTATGTGGGAGACCGGGAATATTTCAAAGAAGCCCTGAAGGGGAAATCCTCCTTCTCCAATACCCTGCATGATAAAATCGGGGGGTATGATCTCAATGTGTTTGCCACACCGGTTCGCGCAGAGGATGGCAGTATCCGCAATGTATTGTTTGCGGCAAGCAGGACAAAGGATGTGGCAGATAAGCTGCTGATGGAAATTTATGACGGCAAGGGCTTCAGCTCCATCTGGGATGAGGAAGGAAATATCGTCCTTAATTCGAACAGTGAAACCGCCAGCAGGGCCGTACACAATCTCAAGCAGTTGAGCTTTTACGATGATTTCGGTACGGAGAAGCTGAAAAAACAGGAAAGCGGTATTGTAAAATTCAAGTCGATGAACAATGAAGACCGCTATCTCGCCTATGAACCGCTGGGCTATAACAACTGGTATGTGTTTTCCGTTGTTCCGGTGAGCGTTGTGACCAGTCAGATCAATAATGTCATTGTCATAGCGGCGGCTACCTGGTTTCTGGTAGCTCTGGTTCTCAGCGGCATCATATGCTATCTGTATATGTCACGGGTGCGCAATGAGAAGAAAATTGACAAGGTGGTATTCTATGATGATCTGACTTCCCATTATAATTACAATAAATTTCGCATGGACGTTCAGATGCTGCTGGATAAAGGGCAGGCCGACAGCTATGCACTGATTGAGTTCGACGTCAGTGACTTCAAGCTGTTAAATGAATTGTATGGCTATCAGGGCGGTGATCAGCTGCTGATTACCACCATGCGGCTGTGTGAGGAAAACTGCAGCGCGGATGAGCGTTGTGCACGGATTTCCGCAGACCGTTTTATCGTCTTGTGGAAAATGCGTGATACGGATAGCATTGCAAGTCGTTATGCTGCTTTGATGGAAGCGGTTCAGGAGGATATGCGAAAGCAGCGGGAACAGTTTAAGGCTGATTTTTATGCCGGTGTATATCTGCTCCAGAATACGGATCGTGAGTTCTCTCCATGTCATGACCGCTGTATGCATGCAAAGATGCTTGGCAAGGCAGAAAAGAAACAGCGCTGTACCTTCTTCAGTGAAAAGATGTACGATACGATGCTGTATCAGAAGCGGCTGGAGGGGCAGATGGAGCAGGCATTGCAGCATAAGGAATTTAAGGTCTTTCTGCAGCCGAAGGTTACACTGCGTGATGATATTGTCCACAGTGCGGAGGCACTGGTGCGCTGGGATTCTCCGATATTCGGCATGATTCCGCCGATGGCCTTTATCCCGCTGTTTGAAAAAAACGGATTTCTGGAACAGCTGGACATGTATATGATGGATGAAGTCTGTCAGCTCTTAAAGAAGTGGGAGCAAACGTATCCCTCGCTGCGTATTTCCATCAATGTTTCCAGAATGTATATCTTCCGCCCCGGCTTTGCCCGGCGTGTACTCGAAATTGTTGAGCGCAACGGCGTTTCCACAAAGCAGCTGGAAATAGAAATAACGGAAAGTGTGATTTTTGACCGCAGCATGGAGCTGTTCGCCATTATTCAGGAGCTGCGTTCCTATGGGTTCCGTATTTCCATGGATGATTTTGGAAGCGGCTATTCCTCATTGAATATGCTGAAGGATATTCCCATCGATACCATCAAGCTGGATCAGGTGTTCTTTCAGACGAACCACGGCAATACGCAGCGTGCCAGAGATATTGTCGGCGGCGTTTTGAGTCTTGCGAAGACGCTTGGTATTCACAGTGTGGCAGAAGGAATTGAAGAGGCGGATGAGGTTGTGTTCCTAAAGGAGCATGGCTGTGATGAAATTCAGGGCTATTATTATTCCAAGCCTCTGTGTGTGGAGGATTTCGAGGCCTATATATGCAGGCAGAATGCAGATAAATGATGTGTTACAGCAGGATTATGAAAAAGGTTCAAGGCTGTCCGTGAATGGATTCTTTGAACCTTTTTATGGTATGGCATTTTTTTAAATACCATATCACTGCGAATTGCAAATATCTGATAATACGGGGTCTATTGCAGGTCATTCACCTGCCTAATCCATGCCGCTGCACTGGCATCACTCGGCATACGCCAGTCACCGCGCGGGGAAAGACAGATGGAACCTACCTTAACGCCGTCCGGCATTGCGTTTCGCTTGAATTGCTGTGTAAAGAAGCGACGGTAGAATATCCGCATGGTATCAAGGATAACCTTACGTTCTTCCTGTGGAAAGGCGAGCATTGCAAGCTTTAGTATCTTGGCAGGGGCATAGTGATTTCTCAGCATGTGGTAGAGGAAAAAGTCGTGATATGCATAGGAGCCGATGGCATCCTCCGTTATCTGTGCGATTTCATCATCTGCCTTCGGTGGCAGAAGCTCTGGCGACACCGGTGTCGCACAAATATCATCCAATACATCCGCGATATCTGTTTTCTCTGTTTTTCGCATTTCCTGCGCATATGTTTTTACGAGATGGCGTACCAGTGTTTTGGGAATGGATGCATTGACACCATACATGGACATATGATCTCCGTTATAGGTACACCATCCCAGAGCAAGCTCGCTCAGATCACCGGTACCCAAGACAATGCCGTTGTATGTATTGGCTAAATCCATCAGAATCTGCGTTCTCTCTCTTGCCTGTGTGTTCTCATAGGTGATGTCCAGTTGTTTCGGGTCATGCCCGATATCGTGGAAATGCTGCTCGCATGCATCATGTATGGAAATTTCTTTCACACTTGTATGCAGGGCAGCCATCAGCTTATGGGAATTGCCGCGTGTTCGCCTTGTGGTGCCAAATCCCGGCATGGTTACTGCAAGGATACCCTTGCTGTTGAGACCGAGCCTTTCAAACGCCATATGTGCTACGAGCAGCGCCAGCGTGGAATCCAGACCTCCGGATATACCGATAATCAGCTGTGTACAATTGATTTTCTTCAATCGCTGTGCAAGTCCGGCAGCCTGCATATGCAAAATCTGCATACAGCGTTTGCTGCGCTGTGCTTCCTCTCCTGGTACAAACGGATAAGGAGAGATGTCACGCATCAGCTGCAACGGCTGCGTGATCGGGGCAGTTCGTATCGTAACCTCTCTATAGGCGCAGCTGTCCTGAATCTGCATCGCTGTATGAAATTTCAGCCGCTCACTGCGGCATTTTTCCAGGTCGATTTCCCCATAGAGAATGTGTTCCTCTTCCAGTATTTCGGATTCTGAAATGATGGTGCCGTTATCTGCGATGATGTCATGTCCGCTGAATACCAGATCGCTTGTACTTTCACTGACACCTGCCGAGGTATAGACATAGCCGCACATGTTTTTGGCGCTGTGCGTTGTGATTATCGCCTTGCGATATTCGCTTTTTCCGACTGTTTCATTACTGGCAGACAGATTGACGATTACATTGGCTCCATGCCCAGCATGTCTGGTAGATGGGGGAATAGGCACCCAGAGGTCCTCGCACACCTCGGCGGCAATTACAGCGCCGCTTGTTTCATCATGAATCAAAAGATTCGGTGTGAAGGGTACAGACTTTCCAAACAGACTGATCGTATCCAGCATGCGCTGCTCACTGTCTGAAAACCACCGCTTCTCATAAAATTCATTATAATTCGGGACATAGGTTTTGGGAACGATGCCGAGAATATCATGCTTATATAGAAACGCTGCACAGTTAAACAGATGATTCCCCTGTCGAAGGGGAAGACCGACTGCAAGGATGGCTTCACTTTCATTCTCATCCCGCAGTGCTTTCAAGGCTGCCAGACAATCATCCAGCAACAGATTTTGATACAGCAGATCCTGACAGGTGTAAGCACACAGCGACAATTCAGGAAACACCGCAAGCCGTATATCGGGGCGCAGGGTATGCAGCAGTCTCTGCATGGTCTTTCGATTGGTCTCCACATCCGCAATCTGAACAGCAGGCGTAATACACGCAACATGAAAGTATCCGTAATTTTCCATAATATCTGACCTCACTTTCCTGTTTAGTATAAGCAAAAAGTAAGCAAAATACAATAAATTCATATATGGAAGGTGAATGCATACCTTGTAATGCAGTACAAAAAGCGATACAATGGAAACAGGAAAGGATTGTGAAACTATGCTTGTCCATTCGGACAAAAGAAAAAAGCGTACATCCAAACAATATATACAGCCGGGCCCGTTTCAATAGAGAAGGGTATTTCTTTATGGAAAAGTGAGGCTGAATATACTATGAATAAAGAAAAAATGAATTATGAACAGCGTCTTCTGCATGTGACGGTCGCTGCGGGAATTCTGTTTTCCGTAATCGAGGTCATGATGGCAATCTATACAAATTCACAGGCGGTGCTGATGGACAGTATCTATGACGGTGCGGAGGCTGTTGTCCTTGCGCTGATGGTCTTTCTTGTACCGCTGCTGTACCGCCCGTATTCGGAGCGCAAGCCATATGGCTACTCCCAGCTGGAGTCCTTCTTTTTGTTGATGAAGGGAGGTTTTCTGGCAGCTGTAACCATTGGATTGATCGTTGGTAATGTACAGATGATCGTTAATGGCGGAAATCATGTGGATCAGGGAATGATTGGCTGGTTTGAGCTGTTTCTGGCAGTGCTGTCCGCTGTCATACTCATCGCCTTACTGGTGATGAATCGCCGTGTCGATTCTCCTTTGATAAAAGCGGAGCTGCTCGGCTGGAAAATTGATGTGTGCAGCAGCATCGGTGTTGCCGCTGCGTTTCTGTGTGCCGGCCTGTTGTCCGATACCTCGCTTGCGTGGCTGTCTCCCTATGTGGATCAGATTATCGCCATCGTCATTGCGATGATCATGCTGCCGCAGCCATGGCGTATGATGAAGGATGCATTTCGCAGTCTGATTCTGTTTGCGCCTGAGGAGGACGTAACACAGCGTATTCGAAGGCTGGCGGATCATGAATTCGAACGGTATTCCTATGAACCAACCTTTTATAATATCATACAGACCGGACGAAAGCTTTGGGTGGAAATATACATCCGCAACGATACCAATATGATCAATGTGACGCAGCTTGCGGCTATACAGAAGCAGCTGAGCAACTCCCTGCAGGATATTTATGATGATGTCTATGTGGAAATCACACCGGATATCAAAGAAGCGGCAGGCTGATTCTCAGGTATATGTAATTTGAAAAACGGCTTACGGCATCCTCACAGAAAGGTCAAGTGCAGGACAGCCTGAAAGTCCATCACTTTAGCTTATTCTAAAGGTGAACAGTATACTATCGTCAGAAAAGGAAGCCCCTGTACACGAAGGACTTCCTTTTTCAAAAGACATCCTGTAGCGAATTGGGTTCTTTCTCGATTGCAGGTAAACGTAAAATAGGGAGACTTCCAACTATTGCAGTTATCAATACAAGTTGAAGTCTCCCCTTTTGCAAACACCCTAAAGTAAGAAAGAACCACGAATTGCTGTACAGGATGTCTGTTTTATTTTTTTATGTGTTTATTCTTTGGTCAGTAAATCCAGATTATCCAGATATTCACTTTCGAATGCAAGCTTTTTTTCTGCATCATTTGTATATTTCTTAACCAGAGCACTGGATTTGATTACCGGCTGCAATGTTCCGGCACCGGCTACACAGCCACCCGGACATGCCATACCCTCCAGCAGATAGCCGTTTCTTTTTCCAGCCTTTGCCATCATCAGCATGGTGCGGCAGTTTTTCAGACCTTCAGCGGAATCGATCAGAACCTCCTTGTCCGGATGCTCCTTCTGAATACACTGCTTCACCGCATTGGCAACGCCTCCGCTGACTGCAAAGCCACGACCATTGGCAGTGCCTTCCTCAAATGGAGCGTCTGCCTCGACCTGCGGCAGGTTGATTCCCTTTGCTTCAAACATCCCCATTACCTCTTCAAAGGTCAAGACAAAATCCACATCACTTCTCACACTTTTCCGGCTGGCTTCCAGCTTCTTTGCGGCGCAAGGTCCGATGAAGACAACCTTTGCGTCCGGCTTCTGCTTTTTGATCAGCCGTCCGGTCAGTACCATCGGAGTCAAAGCCATGGAAATATACGGCTTGAAGTCCGGGAACAGCTTTTTCGCCATAACAGACCATGCAGGACAGCAGGAGGTCGCCATGAACGGCTGCTCAGCCGGTACCTTGCTCAGGAAATCCTCAGCTTCCTCCACTGTACAAAGGTCAGCACCGATTGCAACTTCAACAACATCCGCAAAGCCAAGCTCCTTTAACGCTCCTTTTACCTTTTCCGGTGTGACAGTCGGTCCAAACTGGCCGACAAAGGCAGGGGCAATCGCGGCAATCACCTCCTTACCGGACTTCATCGCATGAATGGTTTGGAAAATCTGTCCCTTATCGACAATGGCACCGAATGGACAATTCACCAGACACATACCGCAGGATACACACTTATCATAGTCGATTTCCGCCCGACCCAGCTCATCGGAGGTAATGGCATCCATACCGCAGCTTCTTGCACAAGGACGCTCCAGCTTATTGATTGCACCATATGGACACACATCCATACAGCGTCCGCATTTGATGCATTTTTCCTGATCGATGTAGGATTTTCCGTTCACCATAGAGATCGCATCCTTTGGACATACCTCCTTGCATGGATGTGCCAGACAGCCCTGACACGTATCGGTTACCACAACCGTCTTTTCCGGACATGCATTGCAGGCAAACTTGATAACGTTTACCAGTGGGTCATCGTAATATTTTTCGGCGATGGCACTCTCTTCAATACCATCACTCAAGGAAGAATGCTCATCCATTCTTCTTACAGGAAGACCGATTCCAAGACGCAGGCGCTCACCAACAATGGCACGCTCCAGAAAAATAGAATCACGGTAAGTAGCACGTTCTCCCGGGATAATTTTAAATGGCAGCTTTTCAATACTGCTTGCATAATCTCCACCTTCATAGGCAAGGCGGGCGATTTCTGTAAAGACATTTCTTCTTATATCAGTTACTGAATTGTAAATACCTCTCATAACGTTTCACCTCGATTCCATTATACTGTATTTATTTCTATTTGTAAGCAGGAAATGTAAATTTGTGAAATTTTTCGTTACCTTCATAATCAATCGCTTTTTCAGTGAATGACAGCGATAAGCTATGAGACAAAGGAAATGAATAAGACACATGGTAGACAAAAATTCCAAGCAGCAGGAATGAAAGCATCGTGTTCCAGCAGGGTGGCCTGCGGTATGCATCCCTTATAAATACTCATAGAGGAAAAAATTTGATATGTTTTATGCATACGATACTGCGGCAATGCATATCGCGGTGTATGTTTCGATTTGAATGGAAATCCGGTGATGGAAAGCAGTAGAGGTTTTTCAGCCGTAAGGTACACAAGCAGACAGAATTCTGCTATAATTTCAGAAACAAAGGAAACAGGTGATGGTATGGAAATCGAAGGATTGGTAAAGAAACAGCGTGCATATTTTCGCACGCAGGCAACAAAGGATTTGGAAATACGCCGAAATGCATTGAAGAAGCTGCGTTCAGCAATTCGCGACATGGAAGCGGAAATTCATGCGGCTCTGCGCGCAGACCTCAATAAATCTGATATGGAAGCGTATATGAGCGAAACCGGTATGGTGCTGAGTGAGCTGACCTATCAGCTTCGCCATATGGAGCAGTGGGCAAAGCCAAAGCGCGTACATACACCACTTGCACAGTTTTCAGCAAAAAGCTGGACGCAGTTTGAGCCTTATGGGGTAGTTCTGGTAATGGCGCCGTGGAATTATCCGTTCCAGCTTTCACTGGAGCCGGCGATTGGCGCGATAGCGGCAGGGAATACGGTTATTATCAAGCCGAGTGCCTATGCGAGCGCAACCTCTGCCATCATCGCAAAGCTGATTCGCCGTTGCTTTCCCAGTGAATATGTGGCAGTGGTTGAGGGAGGCCGCCGTGAAAATACAGAGCTGCTGGAGCAGCGCTTTGATTATATCTTTTTTACCGGCGGAGTAGAGGTCGGCCGTCTGGTCATGGAAAAGGCCAGCAGATATCTGACACCCCTCACGCTGGAGCTTGGCGGTAAAAGTCCATGCATTGTAGATAGGAGCGCAAATTTGAAGCTGGCTGCCCGCCGTATTGCGTTTGGGAAGTTCCTGAATGCGGGACAGACCTGTGTTGCCCCGGATTATGTATATGTAGAGGCATCGGTGAAAAATGAGTTTCTGGCTTATCTGCAGGACAGTCTGCATACCTTTTTTCAGGGAAGTGCCATGGATTGTGCAACCTATCCGAAAATCATCAATAAAAAGCATTTTGACCGCCTTTGTGCACTCATGCAGGAGGGAAGCATCTGTATGGGCGGAGCCATCCGTGAAGAAACGTGTCAAATCGAGCCAACGGTAATTGAGAATATCTCATGGGACAATGCCATCATGCAGGAGGAAATCTTTGGTCCGCTGCTTCCGATACTGACCTTTACGGATCTGGATGAGGTTGTACAGACACTTCTGGATAAGGAAAAACCTCTGGCATTGTATCTGTTCAGCGAGCAGAAGCAGAATCAGCACAGGGTGTTGTCAGCTCTTAGCTATGGGGGCGGCTGCATCAACGATACGATTATTCATCTGGCAACGAGTGCGATGGGCTTTGGCGGTGTTGGTCAAAGCGGGATGGGAAGCTATCACGGCTATGACAGCTTTCAAACCTTCTCTCACCGCAAGAGTATCGTAAAAAAAGCGAACTGGATCGATCTGCCTTTTCGCTATCACCCCTATACAACATGCAAGCAGCGCCTGGTGCGTCTGTTTCTGAAGTAGGTGTTTATGCGTCAGAGAAAGCTAACGGTCATTCTGCTTTGCATCCTGCTATTGCTGTATGCGGGAAATGCGCTTGTGCAGGCGTTTAACCGCGAGGACGGCATACCGATTATCGGCTATCACCATATTGTTCCGGATGCTGATAAACAGGCCTTCTTCCCGAACAACATGTGGGTGATCTCCCTCTCTGATTTTGAACGGCAGATGCAGCTGTTAAAGGAAGAGGGCTACCACAGTGTGACACTGGAGGATGTATATGCCTGGAAGATGGGGAAGAAAGATTTGGATGAGAAAAGTATTGCCATCACCTTTGATGACGGATTTTATTCAACGACGAAATTTGCACAGCCGGTATTGAAGCGCTATGGCTTTACCGGCTCGGTATTCGTGATTGGCTCGGCTATTGATGAGCAGCACGGTCCCTATGATCCTAAGCTTCGCCAGCATGCTTCCCATGCGGATATGCAGGATGAACGTGTGCTGCAGTATTTCTCACATTCCTATGATCTTCATCATAAGAATGCGGATGGCTTTCGCATCGATCAGCTGAACGATGAACAGCTGAAAAGGGATACGGAGCAGGCCGCAAAGCAGGGCTCTATCACCTATTACGCATATCCGTATGGGAAATATAATAAAAGAATACAGAAAATTCTAAAGGATAACGGCACGCGCCTTGCCTTTGGATACAATGAGAACCGCAAAGCAAAACGCAGTGATGATTCCTATGCACTGCCGCGGTTTAATGTAAACGCCTATACCAGACTGGATGTATTCCGCGCCATGCTGGAAAGCAAGTAAGAAAAAAACACAGATTTTCCCTCCACCATTGTGATACGCCTATGTTGGGCATCGGACATTTGCATATAGTGGATTGAGATGGATGAAATCTCATATAAAGGAGGAAATCTTACATGTATAACTCAAGATGCAATTGTTCTTCCAACAGCGGACGCGGGTCTTCCTGCGCACGCAATGGAGAAAGAATTCTGGTAAACCAGTCCGGCTGCAATACGGAAAGCCGTTCCCGCTGTTCCTGTGTCAACACCTATCGTCCGGGCTGCGGTGGTAATCATGGCAGCTGCGGCTGTCATCACCATGACAATGACTGCGGTTGTGGAAGCAATGGAAACTCTCATGGCTGTGGCTGCGGCAATCACCGTCCGTGTCCGCCAAGACCATGTCCACCAAGACCATGCCCGCCAAAACCATGTCCACCGAGACCATGCCCGCCAAGACCGTGTCCGCCACGCCCTAGCTGTGAGGACCGCTGCCGTGAGCAGTATCGCCGCTGCATGAGAAACTGCCGACTGCGTGATGATGATCTGCGTGAGGATTATGCGGAAGCATTCGACTATGATGAAACAGATAGAAAATACGAAGAGTACGAAGAATACGAAGATTAACAGCTGATTCCTTTTTCAGGCGATTCATATAACAAACGGACTCCTGCATGTATTGCAGGGGTCTTTACTATTGTGGGAATTCGCATATTTGGCGAATTAGAATTATTTACAGTTATATGTGTATAAATCGTCATGTTAGAGAGTAAGAAAAGCAGAAAGAAAACACAAAAGATCTGCAGGGGATATTAAGATATCGATGAAGAAATTGATATATTCAAAATAAAAACAGTCAGCATAGTGAGATATACCAATGATATGCCCATTTGCAAAAACTTCGTTCTTTATTTTTCAATGCAGTTTAAACAGGATAGTATGCTTCGGCTTAACTGGGAATGTAGCAAGGTTGTGTAAACAAGCTGAAATGAATCTTCTTTAAGCCAAAAAATACCTGCCCTTTCTTATGAAGATTTATACAGAGGTATTGCGTAAAAGCGTTAAATATACTATAATTGCGTTATATCGCATTTAGAAAGATACCTAGGCAATATCAAAGCGATAGAAATAGAAGTGGAGTCTTTTATAGAATTCACTTCTTTTTGTATTCACTATTCTTAAAATAGCAGTTCCATCATATATTCCGAAAGGATATAAGTATTGAGTAAGCTCGATTATGTCAATAAGTGGTAAATAGGTGACTGCTTTTATTTTTTACCTCATGAAGAAATCCAGCTTGCAACCCGGGAGTTTATTCATTCATGACAATTTCATTTCACTGTGTTAGAATGAAGCTAGTCATAGGAGGAATGAATTATGGATAGAGCAGTAACCACCTTGTTTATGCTGATGTCAGTAGACGGGAAAATCAGTACCGGGTCATCGGATGAATTGGATGTCGATAAAGACTTTCCTAATATAACCGGCGTTAAGGAGGGACTTCATCAATATTATGAATTTGAACAAATGAGTGATCTATGGTCCTTTAATACCGGTCGAGTTCAGCAGAAAATGGGAGTAAATGAAGAGGATTTCCCGGCAAAATCGCCTGTATCCTTTGTGTTGCTGGATAATCATCATCTAACGGAGCACGGCATTCGGTATTTCTGTCAGTTGTCCAAGGAATTTGTGTTGATTACACAAAACCCCGCACATCCGGCATTTTTAGTAAAGGAAGATAATTTACACATCATCATGCAGGATACATTGGATCTGGCAGGCGCTTTGGAAATTTTAAAAGAGGATTATGGATGCAGTCGATTAACGGTACAGTCAGGAGGTACCTTGAACGGACTTTTTTTGAGGAAGAAATTGCTGGACTATATAGATATTGTTGTTGCCCCGATATTGATTGGCGGAAAAGATACTGCGACACTGATTGACGGAGCTTCCATCACATCTGTAGATGATTTGCATGCATTGGGAGTACTGAAGCTGGAAGCGTGTGATGTACTGAAAAATTCGTATATTCGCCTAAGATATAAAGTGATCAATTGAAAAGCTGATTGGTTTAAAATGTCAGTATTTTGGTATATAGGCGCTCTGGCGATAAGACGGCACACTTTCTTTTATGGATACTGTAACAGCATATGCAATAGGAGGGCTGTTTCACCTGCCTGTATTGGTTAGGCAGTGCTTGTTGTTGATGGTACTTTGACAGCATAAAATATTTTAGAATTATGGAGGATAACAAAATGAAAATCATGGAAGCAATAGATAGAAATCCAACACTGACAGGGCAGCTGCTAGAGGTGTGGGAAAGCTCTGTAAAAGCAACCCATCTCTTCCTGTCAGAGGAAGAAATAGAAAATATTAAGAACTATGTGCCACAGGCAATACAGGAAATACCGTATTTGATTATCGCGGTAAATGAACATCAGGTTCCCGTAGGATTCATGGGAATTGCAGAGCAGCATCTTGAAATGCTCTTCATTTCTGACGTAGAAAGAGGAAAAGGCTTGGGCAGAGAATTGCTTACATTCGGAATAGAAAAATATTCAGTGAATGATCTGGCAGTAAATGAACAAAATCCTCTAGCAAAAGGGTTTTATGAATACATGGGATTTAAAGTGTATAAAAGGACAGAGTGTGATGAACAAGGCAATCCATACCCACTTTTATATATGAAATTGAATTGATCTGTACGATTACACAAACGAAGCTGCTAGAATATTCACATGGTATGGAAAGGCTGTATGTATAGGTCTGAGCCTCCTGATCAAAGATATGGTTCATTCTTATATATAATAGAAAAGGCAATAGAAGAAGATTTTGTGCAATCAAGCTTTTGTAGATACCATTGGTCATCAGAATTTTCTGAAACAGGCTTGTAATATGAATGTTATCAAAGGTAGGTGCACAGTTCCCACTGGAGAATCCATTACCTACCCATTTGTTGATATCAGGACTACAAGGAACTCATAGATGAGCATGAATAAATAAGCAGAATATGCGCAGGAGGATGATGGTGAAAAACAGGAAAAACAGAAAATCCAGTTCTAATGATAAAATCGCATGGGGCCTGATTTTGGGATTTATGGGCGGACTATTATTGGATAATATAGCACTTGGTTTAGTGGTTGGGCTGCTGATTGGCAGCTTGCCTGAATGTATAGAAAAGGGAAAGAAATAAACCAGAATGAAAGAAGGATAACATGGATGAATTTACGATCAATGAAATGAAAGAAATGCAGCTGATTTTGCAAGAGAAATATAAAGATAAATGGGAAGGTATTTCTGTTCTAGCAGGCAGGAACAAGCTGCTTTGGATGATTGGAGAATTAGGCGAAGTAATAGACATCGTAAAAAAGCATGGGGATTTTGAAGCGGCTCATCAGGAAGATATAAGGAAAGATCTAATTGAAGAATTAGCTGATGTTCTAATGTATTATAACGATATTTTATTGTGCTATGATATATCTTCCGAAGAGTTAAAGACAGCATATAAAGAAAAATTCGAAGGAAACATGAAACGCTGGTAAGGGTATGTACTGCACGGCCTCTATACAAGTGCTGTGATAAAGCTAAACAGGAGGAGCAATTTGAAAACACGTATGGAATACACCTGTCCTCTGGAGCTGACGCATGATGTTACTAAAGGTAAATGGAAACCGATTATCCTGTGGCAGCTTGGAAAAGGGCGCCGCTCATTATCTTCCTTGAAAAAAGAAATACTGGGCATCACACAGAAAATGCTGATGGAACAGCTGAAGGAGCTTTTGGAATACGGTATGGTTGAAAAGCATACGTATGCCGGTTATCCGCTGCATGTTGAATATTATCTTACCGAGCGCGGAGAGCATATGCTGGAGGCGATTGCAATCATGCAGGAAATCGGAGTGGAAATGATGCTGGAAGATAACCGTGAGGAATTTTTGAAGGAAAAGGGACTTATATAGTCACAAAAAAGTGGGTAATGTACAAATGCTTCCGATCAGACTACAATGGAGGAAAGGTTGGTGAGTGATATGATGAAAGATTGTGAAGCAACGATTGGCAGGCTGATAGATAAACAGACAACAGCATTTGTCAGCTCCGTGGATCCGGACGGCTTTCCAAACACGAAGGCAATGCTTTCTCCGAGAAAGAGGATCGGTATTCAAACATTTTATTTTACGACAAACACATCCTCCATGCGGGCAGCACAGTATCGAGAAAACCCGAAGGCATGTATTTATTTCTGTGATAAACGCTATTTTCGAGGTGTTATGCTGATAGGAACTGCAGAAATTCTGGAGGATACTAAAAGCAGGGAAATGATATGGAGAGAAGGGGATACCATGTATTATCCTGAGGGAGTAACGGATCCGGATTATTGTGTTTTAAAGATTACTGTAACAAAGGGCAGATATTATTCCAACTTTCATTCGGAAACGTTTGCTGTACCTGCTGTGAAACCGATAACTCCTGAATAATCGATTTCCTGCTGAAATGCAATGGATAAAAGCATATGCCCCAGGGAAATGAAATTCATGGTCGGAAAAGCAGAAGGATATTGCAGGCTGTTACCTACATATGCCTTCAAAGAGCAGAAGCTTCTGTTTCTTCAGCATCAGTAAATGTAAATGCTTTTTGTGGATATATTAATCAGGAGGTTGGCTGCCTGCTGGAAACCGGACAAGCGAAATAAAAGGAAAAACCATGTAATGCATTCGGATTTTATGTATGCCTTTCACAGGAATCGGATATCCGCAGACAATTATGGAAAGGGCTTTGTGCAGATTAGACTGTACATTCCCTTTTTTGTTAAGTATAATCTACATAACAGGCTTTATTGACACAAATAAATGGTCTAGCTTCTTTTGAGGCTAGTGGATCTAAATTGCATAACCTCTTCCTGTCGATTCAGCCATGCAAGTCTAGCCTCTCCTGAGGCTAGTTGATCTAAATGTGAATTGCTGGCGCTCCTGCAGACAAGATAAGTCCGTCTAGTCTCTCCTGAGGCTAGTTGATCTAAATCGTCATAGTTATCTGGGTCACCCTCCAGATTGCCGTCTAGCCTCTCCCTGAGGTTAATGGATCTTAATTCAAGGTCGGTAAAACTAAATATGAATACAAAGCTTTGTGTTTGCAGGAGCTTTACATAGAATCACCATCTTTGTACCACCCTGATCCGTGGGATGACCAGCTACATCTATTTTATATCCATAACAAAAAGTCATGGATGAGTTACACAAAGAGCTGTTAAAGGTTGCAGGAAGTTCTGGAAAGCTTTTGCTTCAGCTGAAAAAACGGTATAGAACGATATGCGTTGAATATAACTCAGCGTAAACTTGTGAAAGTGATTGTTCTTCATGGAAGGGGAAATGGACATGGAGCAGAATTCAAAAGACAGTATAGAGAAAACAAAACAAGGATTCGAAGAAAGCTTCAAAAAAGCAGCATATTATGATATGCAAACACAGGACGCATCACACCTAGAAGCAATCCTGAGTTTTCTACCGATACGTCCGGGCATGAAAATACTGGATCTGGGAACAGGAACAGGTTATCTTTCCTTTGCAATTGCGAAGCGATATCCTGACTGTGAAATATATGGGCTGGATATCGTTGCGGAAACATTATGCAGGAATCGTGATAAAGCAAATGCTTTACATAGGAGGAATCTGCATTTTATATGCTATGAAGGTATAGATTTTCCATTCGAAGCTGTAACCTTTGATATGGTCATAACCCGCTATGCTCTGCATCATTTTCCCGCAATTACGCAAACATTTCAGGAAGTATATCGTGTATTGCGGCAAAAAGGCTGTTTCTTTCTCTGTGATCCAGCACCCAATGAAGATGATGAAAAACGATTTGTCGATGCTTATATGCAGATGAAAAAGGATGGACATATCAAATTTTATACGCTGGATGAATGGCGGCAGCTTGCAGAGACTGCCGGTTTTACATACCATGATTCTTTTGAAACACAGATCAGATTTCCCAGAAAAATGGATGCTGCGTTCGGATTGGAGTGCATTATGAAATCCTTTGCTGAAAAGACGGTCAGCGGATATGATATTGAAATACTGCAGGATGAAATCTGGATTACGGAAAAGGTTCAGAATGTGATGTTCCTGAAATAGTGCGCATGCAAAACGCAAGGCGCGTTGTATAGCAGGCAGTAGGGAAGATCATAAACAGGAGGCGATAACGATGGCAAACGAAAATAACATAGATTATGATGGAAAAAGCTTCATTCCAAAGCTTAACAGTGTGAATGGTGAGGTCAGTGAGCAGACTGTATTTCATTACCATCAAAAGGGTACTGTCATATGGGCAGAATATGCAGGCGGAGATATCTTGAAGGGATTTCTGATTGGAACTGTGGATGAAGCAGGAATGCTGGACTTTACCTATCAGCACCTGAATATAAAGAAAGAAATCAAAATCGGGAAGTGCCACAGCATACCAGTTGTTCTAAAGGATAACTGCATAGAATTACATGAGCAGTGGCAGTGGCTCAATGGTGACCACAGTAAGGGAACCTCCATTCTCATAGAAATATAAGAAGCATATGGTTAACAGGACGAAAAGGAGAAGGTGAATTATGAATTACGAAAATGCGGAGGGCTGCAGAATCATTCAGGCAGGATTCCAAGAACAGACATTGCAGGTGGTACGTACGATCACCAGAGAAACGATACAGGAAATCTATCCTCTCTATTATCCGAAGGGCGCAGTAGATTTTTTTCTCTCACACCATAGTGACGCAGGAATTCGTCAGGACTTGAAAGCCGGCAGTGTTTATCTTTTATTGAATGAGAAGCAGCTTGCCGTCGGTACTGTCACGCTGAAAAATCATGAGATATGCAGGCTGTTTGTTCTGCCGGCACACCAGAAAAAGGGATATGGCCGCAGGCTAATGGATTTTGCAGAGCAGAAAATATTCGAATGTACAGATATTTGCAGACTTGATGCATCCCTGCCGGCAAAGGCAATTTATATGAAACGCGGCTACAGGGAAAGTGCATATCATATCATACCGACAGAAAACGGTGATTTCCTATGCTATGATGTGATGCAGAAAACAAAGAATACAGATAAATAAACAGGTGTCGATCGGCATCCTCCACACAAGCGTACAGCATGTCATGCAGAAAGCGAATGTGTGGATATACAATTCTGGAATGTATGCAGAACAGATGTGCTGGCACTGGTACATATGGGGAATGCGACTCCATATAGATGCGGCCGTTTAAAAGAAGAACCGCAAAATGCATAAAATTGTCTCTTATACAAAACCCCTTTGATTTCGTATATTCGTAGAAAGGATACATAAAACAGATACAAAACAGAGAACATATGCAAATGTTATAAATCTTTGACAGACTTCCAAACAGCTTTGCTGGAGTAGAAGAAGCCCTTATCGTATAATCATTCATGAAAGGAGTCAACATGGAATTAGGAACAAATATATGGAGAGCAAGAAAACAGCTTCAGCTGTCACAGGAGCAGCTTGGCGCGATGGTTGGTGTCACCAGACAGACAATATCAAACTGGGAATTAAATGAAACCGTACCGGATGCGAAACAGCTGCTGGCATTATCAAAGGCTTTGAAGGTGAGTCTGGATGCACTTGTCGATAATGAATCTGCGGATATTCAGAAAAAGGAGTTATTACAAGAGGAATTCTGTGACGGACAGCAGCGGGCAAGAAGAATGATCATTGTGCTGTCTGTGGTTATTCTTGTGCTGGTGCTTGCGTTTATTTCCGCCAGTTGACCAGGTGTGAAAATATATGAAAAAAAATAAAGCAAGGCGAATTACGATTAAATGGATGATAGTTATCCTCGTGGCAGTAAAGCTTGGTACAGCTGCTATGGAGCTGCTGTACGATTTGCATATAAATGTATGGATTGCAAGAGCTGCCGGAGCAATTGTGGCAGGTATGCTCGGACTGCTTCTGCAGCATATCCTGCCGCATGAGAAAAGAGCTGCAGATTAAATGCAACGATATGAATTGAAATTCTTCGGCCCTGGATTTTGCAATGTAATAATTTAAGTTTAAGTAAATGCAGAGCCTATCCGCATACCGGTATACGGCAACGTCTATAAGGAAAAGCTAGGCAAGAATCGCTGTGAAACTGCTAAGACAGAAAAGTCTGTGCTAAAAAGATTTTAATGTAACACTTGGACGCATGGCTTCTCTTTTCCGCCATGCGTCCAAGTGTTAAAGCCTACAACATATGAAATATAACAGGAAAAGGTGGTAATGCGGCGTATTTGCTGTACATTACCTCTTTTGTTTACTATAATTTAGATTAAGGTAGGAATAAACGAGAGCGGTGGATATCATTCCGGCAAATGGTGGAAAAGGACTCGGTGTCAAAAAGGTTCTGGACTATGTTCCGTTCACCAAAGAGGAAGCCATCGCCTTTGGAGATAGTACCAATGACATTGAAATGCTGCAGGCAGTTGGAACCGGCATCGCCATGGACAATGCCAGTCAGAATGTAAAGGCCGTGGCGGATGTAATCTGCGGCAGTGTCAGGGAGGAAGAAATTTACCGGTATTGTAAGGAAAATCACCTGATCTGACAGGCCATCTGCATGATGATTGATTGAATATCAAGGAAAAAAAGGAAGTGAAGCTAATGGATGCTTATATACGTGTAGGAATCGGTGTTTTGATTCTTCAAAACGGAAGGCTGCTACTGGGACACCGCGTATGCAATGCAGCGGATAGCGGTGGGATTTATGAACCGGATTCCTGGTGTCTTCCGGGTGGAAAGCAGGAATACGGGGAGACGATTTTAGAGGGTGCCGTAAGGGAAACAAAAGAGGAAACCAATCTGGATATCAATGACTTACAGGTGTATAGTGCCGTTGATGATCTGCAGCCGGGTAAGCATTATGTCACCATTCAGTTGATAGCCCGTGCCTGCAGCGGCACGCTTTGTGTTATGGAGCCGGAAAAGCAGGATGAATGGAAATGGTTTCCAGTCGATCAGCTTCCAAAGAACATATACACGCCTTCAAAAAAATTCATTGATGCTTATTTGAGGACACAGAAACAAGACTATTTACAAGAGGTTCGCAGGAAGGAGACCCTATGAAACAATATGAATATGGTAATGTTGCTTACATAATGAAGGATGTGGTTTTGGCAGTCACGATGGAGCATCGCGATATCATAAATGACTATGCCGCAAAGGGCTACCGGAATGCTGGAATGATACCAATAGAAATCAGTGCAAACGGCTGTATCCGCAGAATGGATCTGATATTTGAAAAGGATGGGATCTTATGAGCGTATACTTTTCGATATGCGTCAGTTTATCCGTAGGTCTGATCCTAGGTGCCGTGGGCGGCGGTGTAAAAAAGAAGCTGATAAAAAAGGACTATACGCAGAAACAAATCGCAAGAAATATCAAATTCATCAGTAAAGCGGCAGGTCTGCTCAAGTATGCCACCTGCCTTGTTCTTTTACTGGGGCTGCTCTGGTGCAGCTATTATCTCATACTTGGCATTATGGAGCCAAAGATGGCAGAGTATGCAAACAACATGTCGGAGTTGATTGTTGCTGTTCTGAGTGTTATTTCCATCATGTTTGCCTTTGTGGAATTTATCAGAAGAAAAGAGTGAGGGTGTTACTGACAGCCTGTAAAGAAAGGAAGAAGATGTGTGCAGCTACTGTGGGGCAGGGATGCATATCGGAAGGTAAGGTTTATGATAAAGCAGATTAGAATGCTTTTGGTTGCTCTGTCGGTCATATTTTTTATGACGGCATGTAAGGATACTGCCGGATATACTGCAGTACAAAGCATGTGGAATAAGGATATGCTGTTTTCTTTGAAGCAGGCATCGCTTGAAAAGGCGATAGCTTCGTATTACGGGGGAGATGGTACGGCAGCGGCTATGGCATTTATGAAGCATAAGAGTGTGCAGCGATTCATGGCGATGTGGGTTCAAGAAGAAACAAAGGATATCGATCAGCCGATTTGGAATTATGACAGCTTTGCCAGAGTTTCTATACGCAATCATGAGCTGAAGGAGTTGTACACAGATAAGCAATTCTACTCCTGTACATTTACGGATGGACACGGCCGCTGGGGGTACTGTATTTTCCAGTATGACGAAAAGGAATCCGCAGTATCAAACTGGGAGGTGAAGGAAACCACACCGTATCAATATGATTTGCGGGCGAATATGAAAGAGATTGTTGATCGTATTATGAAAACCGACTTGGACATCCTCACCACTTCCGCATCAAGTGTTTATTTATATGATGAAGAAAAGAAACAGGCGGAGCAGGTTATCTTGTTTCATGATGAAAATGCTGCCTATATCTGTTATTACGGGGATGCTGTCCTTCGTATGGAAAAGGTGTAAGGGACAGTAAAGGAATCTCATATATAGGAATGAAAGCAGCAGGCTTTGATTGAATTTATAAGTGGTCGCTGTGTGCGTTTAAATTCAACAAACTATCATGGAATGATTCATCAAAATATACTGTATAATTGAAAACGTAGCTGCAAAGACAGCTCTTTTTCATGTTTTATTCTTATCTCAAAAAAACACGGTATCCAATTTGGTTCTTTCTCGATTGTAGGGAAACTCAAAGCAGAGAGACTTCAACACGATTGTATTTATCAATAGAAGTTGAAGTCTTCCTTTTGCAAACACCTTAAAGTAAGAAAGACCCTCCAATATATGCGCAGCTTTCGATATTGTATGCCATTCTGTGTATAGCAAAGCTGCAGCACTGCTATGTTCCGGTTTGAAAAGGACGTTAAGCAAAAAACAAGCATCCGGTTATCATGAGATGTTTTAAGAAGCGGGAGTGCGAAAGATTGAAACACGAAGGGTAGGTCTTTTCCTGTTTTGTGTATAATTTCTTTGGTAACGAGTTTCTTTACGGATACTGCAATTTTGCAGAAGTTTGTTATAATGGTTAAAGAATGTTAACGAAAGGAGTCCGTTATGAACAGACATGAAATACAAATAAATCCTTCCTTGTGCATCGGTTGTGGTCAGTGTGCGAAAGACTGCCCCACCAGCAATATACAACTAAAAGATAAAAAGGCAGAGATACTGGAAGCAGAGTGTATCATGTGCGGACACTGTGCTGCAATCTGTCCGAAGAAAGCTGTCACGATCAGCGGCTACAGTGAAGCTGCCGTTGAGCAGGCATCCAGCGTCCGCCTTGATCCTCAAAAGGTGCTGGAGGTGATTCGTTTCCGTAGAACCATTCGTCAGTTTCAGGAAACGGAAATCCCTGCCGAAGTGATTTCTCAGATTCTGGAAGCAGGCAGACTGACACATACAGCAGAAAACAAACAGGATGTGACATATATCGTTATCGATAAAGAAAAGGCTTCTTTGGAGCAGCAGGCAGTGAAATTCTTTCGAAGATTGAAGCCGGTTGCAAATCTGTTCAGCTCCATGGCCAGAAGAACCGTCATTGATGATCACTTTTTCTTTTTTCAGGCACCGGTTGCCATCGTTATAGCAGCAAAAGAGGAAATTAACGGGGCACTGGCTGCACAGAATATGGAATTTGTTGCGGAGGCAAACGGCTTGGGGGTACTGTATAGCGGATTCTTCACCATGGTGGTGAACCATTCGCGAAGCTTGCGGGCGGCATTGCACATACCAAAAGGAAAAAAAGCGGTCACAACGCTGGTTCTGGGGTATCCTAAGATACGATATCAGAGAAGTGCACAGCGGGATACAGCCGATATCCGCTATATGTAGGGAGGGACTTTCATGGATAAGGAATGTCAGAAGCGCATTGCGCATATCACCAGCGGCTTTCATACATGTAAAACGGCATTCACTGCCATTGGTGATGAAACAAGGCAGGTCATTTTGTTGATACTGATCCAAAGCGAGCGATCGGGAATCCGTGTCAATGAAATAGCTGAAAGGGCTCATTTGACCAGACCCTCTGTATCGCATCATCTGCAGATTCTAAAGGAAGCAGGTATTGTTGATATGCGGAAGGAGGGGACAAAAAACTATTATTATATCAGTGCGGACAACACCCAGTGGAAACAGGTCAAGCAGCTGATTGACCTCATCTATGACAGTGTAATTCATTTACAGAAGGAAGAGGAGGAGAGACATCTATGATTGTATATTTTTCAGGAACCGGAAACAGTGCCTATGTGGCAAAACGTTTACAGAGGGAGTTGCAGGATGAAGGCTTTGATCTGTTTTCTTCCATACGACACAGGAAGAAGGACGCACTGTATGCAAAGCAGCCCTGGGTGATTGTTGCTCCAACCTATGCATGGCGGATTCCGCGTGTTGTTCATGAATGGCTGAAAGCAGTGGAGCTGACGGGAAGCAGGGAACTGTATTTTGTAATGACCTGCGGCGGATCGATTGGAAACGCCGGTGCTTATCTTGAACGGCTCTGCAAAGAAAAAGAATGGAGCTATCAGGGATGCATGCAAATCGTCATGCCGGAAAACTATATCGCACTCTATGATGTTCCCAAAAAGCAGGAGGCTTTAACCATCATCCATAACGCAGAAAAGCAGATTGTAGAGGCAGCTGAGTATATACGGACACATCGCAGAATACCAAAACCGGAAATAAGTGTGAGGGATTTTGTGAACAGTGCCTGGATCAATCCTTTATTTTATCCTTTGATCGTACATGCGGATAAATTTTACGCAACGGATGCATGTATTTCCTGCGGAAAATGTGAACAGGTCTGTCCGCTGGGCAATATTCAACTGAAGCAGGGGGTACCGGACTGGGGGAAAAGCTGCACCCACTGCATGGCATGTATCTGCAGCTGTCCGAAAGAAGCGATTGAATATGGAAACAGCAGTAAGGGGAAGGTTCGCTATCTCTGCTCACATGTGGTTTCAAAGGAAGAATGATGATATACAGGCAGAAAAGTAAGGACAGCTTTTCTGCCTTTACGCTATGCAATCCAAAGAATCATCAGTATGATGAAGGATAGCTGACTGAACATCGATACAGTGCTCGGTGATGCAGCCTTCCATCAGATAGAAGCAGGCTGTATGTAAACAGAGGTGATGCAGAAACGGTATAGCGGAATCATCTTTGCTTTAACAACTCACCTGCTTTTGGATGTTATGATTGTGCATCATGCTTTTTTTTATGCAACAGGTGTTCTTCACCATGCAGATAAACCCTACAGTCTGATAAGAGACAGCGAAGCTATGGAGGAAAATCTGCGCTTCGTATATTTTCAGTAGACAATTACAGAAGAAGCCTTGTTTTGATTATGAAAATATGCAGTGATGTAGTATTTTTTTATCTTTTATCGCCAAATTATGATAATCAGCGCAATTTCTATACAAAAATGAAAGAAATGAATGACTTTTTAGCGTATTTGAGATAGAATTTAAGTTGATAGCAGGCGATTGTGGTGGAATCGCCCTTACTGGAGGAATACATATGTACAATGATCATGATGATTTTGAAGTCAATGACTATGATGAGGACATTCGGCGCAGAGAGGCGTTGATTGAAGAAGCGAAGAATATTGAAATATCTTCCGACTGGAACACGGTGTTCCGTGAAATTTCAGATTTAAAGAGGAGATGGAAACGCATTTCTTATTGGGACAGTGCCTATGAAGAAACGCTGAATGAAGAATTTGACAGCTATATGGATGCCTTTTATGCGAAGCGTAGAGAGGGGTATCAGAGCAATCAGGCCATTAAGCAGGAGCTGATTGACCGTGCGGAAAAGGTTGCTGCTTCCGATGACTGGAATCAGGCAACAGAGGAAATGAATGAGCTGATGCAGCAATGGAAAGCATCGGGAACAGCAGGAAAAGAAACAGATGATGAATTATGGGATGCCTTCAATGCGGCTCGTCAGAAATTTTTTGACCGCAAGCATGAGCACTGGGAAAATCTGCAGACGAAGTTCTCGAATGCAAAAGAAATAAAGGAAGGGCTGATCAAAGAGGCAGCAGCACTGGCGGATTCTGTTGAATGGAACAAGACAGGAGAAAAATTCCGTGCGATGATGGAGCAGTGGAAGGCGGCAGGAAGTGCGGGCCGTGAGCATGAGGATCGTCTGTGGAATGCCTTCAATGAAAGCCGTCAGAAATTCTATGATCGAAGAGGCGAATACTATGATCAGCTGCATGAACAGCAGGATGGGAAATACGAGGAAAAACGCAGGCTGGTAGAGCAGGCAAATGAAATTGCACAGCGCGGGGAATATACCCGGGAGCATACGGATGTTATGAAAAATCTAAGCAAGGAATGGAAAAGCATCGGTTCCTGCGGCAGAGAAAGAGAAGATGACATCTGGAAGGAATTCCGTACGGCAATGGATTCCTATTTTGAAGGGCTGCGCAACTGGAATGAACAGCGGCATGCGCAGTGGCGTCAGAGAATGCAGGAGGCACGTGCACGCAAGCAGGAGCTGATTCTGGATCAGCAGCGTCAGATCAAGCGTATGCAGAATGATATTATCGGATTGATTGGAGAACGGGCAATCAATGATATGGAGGAACAGATAGCGGATAAGAAGGAATTTATCCGTGAGCTGGAAGAAGAGCTGGCGGATATCGATAAAACGCTGGCAAAATAGAAGCAGATATCAAATGATAAAAAAAGAGTGATTTTGTCGATGTCACTCTTTTTTCATTTTTAAGTATCCGTATTCACAGGAAGCTTACTGAATGTTCAACGAGTCAAATGCTTTGGTGATGCTGCCGGAAACAGCGCCTCCAGACTGGTACGCTTGAGAATCGTAATCTTTCCATAGGAAGCTGTCACAATGCCTTTTTTCTTCCACTCACTGAGTACCCGGTTTACCGTTACCCGGTTGAGATTCAGGATCAGTGCCAGATCCTCCTGGGTATAGGGGATGCTGGAAGAAGTGACACCGCGGTCATAATCAGGCGCAGCTGTTTCCGTCAGCAGCAGGCTGGCAATACGCTGATAGCGGTCATACAGCGTGATACGGCGCAGCTGTGCGGTCAAATGATTACAGGTATTGGACAGCAGCTGCAGCATGATCTGCATAAGTCCGGGGGATTGCTCCATATACACATACAGTTGATTCAGATCGCAGGCCATCAGCTCAACCTGTGTAACTGCTGCCACGCAGACCGGTCTGGCACATTGTGAAAGAAAGGAGGATTCACCGAATATCCTGCCCTTTTCAATAATTTCATACGTTAATTCACGCCCCTGTGAGGTCACATAATAGGCACGTACACGTCCTTTCCTGATAAAGTAAATACGTCCGGCATCATCTCCCTGCATATAGATATCCTCATTGGCCTCATAGTGCTGCCGATAGCCTGCCGCTTCAAAGCAGTGGTACAGCTCCTCTGGAATTTTAATCTGACGCATATCCATCTCCCCTTAAAATTTTTCTCTCTGAATTGTAACATAGGCTACAGAATATGGGAAGAGCTGCCTTTACAATAAGAACAAGAAAAATGAGGAGAGATTTTATGAAACACACCGCATCACTTACACAGGGAAATATTTTGCAGGTACTGCTGCGCTTTTCGATACCGTTTCTGCTTGCCAATCTGCTGCAGGCACTGTACGGGGCGGCTGACCTGATGATTATCGGAGCTTATTGTCCGGCGGAAAGCATTGCGGCGGTATCCACCGGCACACAGGTCACACAGATAATCACAAGCGTGATTTCCGGACTGACACTGGGAGCTACCATTCTTGTCGCAAAATATGCAGGCAGGCAGCAGCCTGATAAAATCGAAAAGACGATCGGTACCACGATTACCTTTTTTGCACTGTTCTCTATTATCCTGAGCCTGATACTGGCCTTCAGCACAGGGATGATTCTTCAGCTGCTGCAGGTACCGCAGGCATCTATGGCACAGGCCTATCAGTATGTCTTTATCTGCATAACCGGTATTTTCTTCATTTGTGAATATAATGCTTTCAGCGCACTCCTGCGCGGCTATGGGGATTCCATAAGCCCGTTGTTGTTTGTGTCTGCAATATTGCAGGCGATCTGTTTACTGTGGGTGTTCTCCATATGGGAGTGGCAGGAACGGCGATATCCACGGTTGCCTCACAGGGAATCAGCATGCTGATCGCGATATGGTATATGCGACGTCAGGGTTCAGCCCTTCACTTTTCAAGACGCTGTCTGAAGCTGGATAAAGCAGTGCTGAAGGAATTGATTGCCATTGGTATTCCTGTTTCCTTTCAGGAATGCATGGTGCGCTTCTCCTTTCTGTATCTGACTGCCATCACAAATGGTTTTGGAGTGTATGCAGCTTCCGCCGTCGGGATTGCCAGTAAATTTGATATTTTTGCCATGCTTCCGGCAACCTCCGTCTCCAATGCCCTGACAGCGTTGACTGCACAGAATCTGGCAGCCGGTAAAAAAGAGCGTGCTGTCGGCTTCGTCCGCTATGGAATCTGCGTATCCATGCTTTGTTCCTCTCTGTTCTTTTTATGGGCACAGCTGTCCCCGCAATCCATGATTTCTCTGTTTTCCAGGGATGCAGCAGTCATCCGTGCAGGAATCCCCTTTTTAAGAGGCTGCAGTCTGGATTATCTTGCCGTTTCCATCCTGTTCTGTATGAACGGATATCTGAATGGAAGTGAAAAAACCGTATTTACCATGCTGAACTGTTGTGGTGGCGCATTGGTGATCCGCGTACCGCTGCTCTTTGCATTGATGCATTACAGGGTGGAGGTTCTTGCCGTTTACGGACTGGTATCTCCGCTGTCCTCCACTGCCATGCTTGCTGTCATCTGGTTCTATATGAAAAAGCATGCGGTCACTCATAATACCTTCATAAGCCAAAATCGTATAAACACCTCCCTGCAGAAGGAATAGGATATGGATACAAATTCACATATCTGATTCAGAATCCTATAGGATGCTTACCGTATTCGGGTATTTTGATATTGCGTATGGTTGGTTATGTCTGTGGCAATTGATTTACCGGCATGTAATAAGGGATGCATCATGGCTTTTGCACAGGAGTGTACATGTCAGCTGTATCCGCTTTCTGCCGGTTAACCTGACCTGAATGCGGTCTTATCCGTACCTTTTGTTTGTCTTTTGGGATGGCTGTGCGAATACAGCATTATGATTTACAAGAGTAAGCTTTCATTCCTTCAAAGGTATAAATAGCATTATAGTTACAAAAGCGCTCTGTCCGGCTGGAACAATGGATTGAAATAGCAGGGAACATCGGAATCTTCATTGAGGTTTTATCTGGAAAATAGTACAATAAAGGAAAGTACTATAATCTTCCTGTCGTAAAGGAGCACGCCTATGGATAAAAAGCTGAACAATGAAGAAATCGAAAAGGGTGTTTTTGTTATCAATCAGCATTATGAAATCGTTTATATGGATGAAACCGCAAAACAGACCTTTCCCGGATGTGAACAGCATGCATTCTGCTATCAAATGCTGCAGGAGAGCAAAACGCCCTGTTTTGACTGCCCGCTGAAAAAGACAGGACACCAAAAGATAGAAAACAGGCTGCTATACAATCAAAAGCTGGAAATCTGGATGGAGTATGTCGCGATTCAGGTGGAATGGCCGAAGGAGGGGCTGTGTACCCTGATATCCATGCATGCGGCAGCTCCTGGGAAAGCCGGCAGTGTGATCCATGCACAAACTGATGGGCTGCTGTATGCTATTGTGGAGCTTCATATACAAAGGGATTCCTTTACCATGCTTTATGAGAATCTCAGGCAGCAGCCACGGCTTTCACAAAACGGCTCTCTGCGTAAGCTGCTACAGAAGCTGTGTACACGGTATGTATATAAGGAAGACCGTGCAGATTTTGAAGATTTCTGGAATCTGGACACCCTGGAAAAACGCATTGCCGTATATTCTCATGTCAGCTGCAGCTTCCGCATCCTGCTGCATGGTGCATATCGCTGGATGAAATTCCAAATCACTGCTTCCTCTAATGAAGAGCTGACGGATACCTGTCTCTGTCTGATAGATACGATGTCAGAGGAGCTTTTAAAGCCCGCAGCCGGACAGGATTACAAGCCTCATTACGATGAGCTTACCAGGCTGTATGGGAAAACGACCTTTGAACGGCTTGCTCAGGAACGCCTTATGCAGGATGTTCATCAGGAGTATGGTCTTGTAGATATCGATATCGAGCATTTTAAGCTGTTCAATGACTGGTATGGTATACAGGAGGGGGATCATCTGCTGATGTATATCTCCTATCAGATACGTAAAAAGGTGCAGGAGTTAAATGGCATTGCAACACGCATAGGCGGCGATGAGTTCGTCATGCTGCTGCCGCAGGCTGCCTGTGATGTAAAAAAGCTGGAGCCCGAGATCATCGGCTGGATACAGAACTACGATGCTTCCATCAAATTTCTTCCCACGGTAGGTATTTATATGATTCAGGATAAAACGCTTCCGATTGCTCAGATGTGTGATCGGGCGGCAATTGCCGCAGCCAGCAGAAAAGGCAATTATGCGAGCCGCGTTGCTGTGTATCAGGATTCGATGAAAAAACTGATTGAAAACCGTCAGGAGGTACTGTTCGGTGTGAAAAACGGACTGGATAACCGGGAATTCGTTGTCTATTATCAGCCGCAGGTCAGTGCCAGAACGAATCGTATACTCGCAGCCGAGGCACTGGTGCGATGGCAGCATCCCCAGCGCGGTCTGCTGCCGCCGGGAGAATTTATTCCCATTCTGGAGACAAGCGGCTTTATTTATAAGCTGGATTCCTATGTATGGGAGGAGGTCTGCCGCTTCCTGCATGACAGATTGATGAAAAAGCTGCCGGTGGTACCGGTCAGTGTGAATGTTTCAAGGGTGGATATGCTTCAGTTCCGCCTGTGTGAAGTCTTTACTGCACTAATAAAAAAATACGAAATACCATCCCGGCTTTTGGAAATAGAGATAACGGAAAGTGCCTACGCTGAGAATTTCGATCAATTGATTGCCACTGTCAATGAACTGCGGGCATGCGGCTTCACCGTTTTGATGGATGATTTTGGCAGTGGTTATTCCTCCCTGAATATGCTGTCGAACATTGAACTGGATATTCTGAAAATCGATATGAAATTTCTGGATACATCCAATCATCAGAATACGAGAAATTCCAGTATCCTGGAGTCCATAACCTCGATGGGACGCTGGCTTGGCCTGCGGATGATTGCAGAGGGTGTGGAAACCCATGAACAGGTGGACCGCCTGTTAAACCTCGATTGTGAATATATGCAGGGTTATTATTTTTATAAGCCGATGAGCCGGGACCACTTCTGTGAGCTTCTTGCGGATGCCGGGCGTATTGATGTTCGCGGCATGCAGGCGAAACGCCTGCCCAGTATAGATCTGGAGGATTTATTTCACAAGGATATTACAAGTGAAGCGATGCTTTCCAATATTCTGGGAGGAATCGCATTGTATGAAATCGAGGATGATACGCATTTACAGATTCTGATGGTAAATGACCGCTACTACCGTATTACAGGCTGCAATGCTGTGGATTTACAGGAGCGCAGCAGACTCATCACCCGTCAGATTTATCCGGATGATATGCCGCTTGTATGGGATATTTTCCATAAGGCACAGGAAGCGGGATCCATGGGGGCAAGTGGAACCTTTCGGCGGTACCGTCTGAACGGAGAGCTTATGTGGATGCATCTGCAGGCCTTTTTCCTGCATAAACAGGGAAATCGCAAGCTGTTCTACGGCTCAGTCAGCGATGTGAGCACCACGATGAGTCTGCAGAAGGAGCTGCTTGCAATCCTACAGACGATGCCCGGAGATATATTTGAATATCAGGTGTACCCCGATGAGCGGCTCAGCTGTCGTGTAATCAGTGCAGGTCTATCCCTTTTGCACGGCTATACGACACAGGAGCTGCAGGATATTCTGGAAAACGGAATGCTGGAGTACATTGATGATCGTGACCATGATGAGGTGATGCGTATCTGGTCGAATCCAAAGCAGTGGAAAACGGATTGCAGCGTGGAATTCCGGCTGTTTACAAAAACCGGTGAAACCGTATGGGTGGAACAGCATATCCGCTATATCCGCGAAGAGGAGGGTGTGCGCATTTATAACAGCCTGTTAACGGATATCACAAAGATAAAGAAGCAGGAGGATGAATTGCTGGAATCGCAGCGCCTATTGCATCATTTGCTGGGAATTGCCGATCAGAGGGATTCACCGCGGCAGCTGACCAAAAGAAACAAGGAGCATGCCGCCAAGCTGTATGCAGAATCTTTTCCGGGAGGTATGATTGGAGGGTTTTGCGAGAAAGGCTTTCCACTCTACTTTGCCAATGAGGAGATGATTCATTTTCTGGGCTATGACAGCTATCAGGATCTCTATCAGGGAATCAACGGAATGGTGGAGAATACGATTTATCAGGAAGACAGGGCACAGGTGGAGCTTGATCTCGGCACGACTTTCCGAGAAGGTATGGAATATACAACACGCTATCGTATGGTGCAGAAGGACGGCAGTCTTATATGGGTTCAGGACAGAGGACGTGTAATATGTGAGGAACAGGGACGCCTTGCCATCATCAGCACCTGTATGAATATTGATGAAATCGTGAAAGCCCGTCAGCTGCTTGAGAAGGTCCGCTAGAATCGGCAGTTCTTCAGATGAGCAAGCGGTAGCAGCTGTTACCCGCTCCAAGTTTGTAAGGGGTTTCCACTGCATCATACAAATTTTTCCATTGGCTGCATCTTAGAGTGGCCGTCACGGCTGTTATATCAGAAAGAGACAGTTGCAGATTCTTACATAAGGTCTAATTTCCTGTACATGCGCAGGAAGCATGACAATCAAGCAGCTGAAAAAAACGACAGGAACACCTTCTGCCGTTTTTTGACTTTGTATATCTGATGTAAAAGCATCATGTCGGTGAAGCAGTTTGCATGCGTGTAACGAAATGCCATACAGCAGAATATGATGTTTAGTGAACTACTGCCAGCTATAGAGCAAGCGTTCATCGACCACTGAGGCGGGGGTATTCTGCCTGCTTTTTATAAACAACTTTATAGGCGGGAAAGCCGCTGCTCATCAAGTATGGTGATACAGCCTCTTGATTGCTGAAGCAGACCATCCCTTTGAAATTGCTTCAAGAGGCGGGATACAACCTCACGGGCAGTCCCCAGCTCATGTGCCAGCGTATCATGTGTGAGCTGAAGGGAAGCGGCTTCCTGAAGCTGCATCTGTGTTAAAAGCGCCTGGGCAAGTCGGTGCTCGTTGCTGGAAAACATGACATCGTGCATGGTGTTCATCACGGAGGAAAAGCGATCCGCAACCAGCTCCATCGTAAAATCCTTTACCCGGCAGTTTTGTGATGAAACGATCTGCAGAATCTGCTTGGGAATGAGCAGGATCACGGCATCCGTTTCAAACTCCATGCTGACCGTGAAGGTTAGAGAATGAATCATACAGGCTGCCGACAATACACAGACATCCTGTTCCAATAAACGATACAGCGTAATTTCATTCCCCTGCGGTGACATCATGAAAATACGTGCCTGTCCTTTTACCATCATTTCCAGACCGGTGCATTCCTGACTGCCGTGATTGAGAATGTCCCCCTTTTGAAAGCTGCGCTCTATGATATGGGTAGATAACAGCTGCTTTTGGTCATCTATAAGCTCCTTCCAGAAGGGAAGTGTTTCAAGGTAATTATGCATATTTCCATCCTTTCAGTAATAGTATAGCAGAAAATAAGAAATTTGCGTTGTCCTTTTGCATGCTTCCTGTATAGTATACACAGAATGTACAGGAAAGGTAACAGCAGGAGAGTGCATGAGTTATACCTTTAAACCTTACAGGGGTTATCATGTACAGGATGTCGTCGTTGACGGTAAATCTATGGGACAGCTGGACAGCTAAACATTTTCTTCTGTCAGTGAAAATCATACCATTCATGTTATTTTTGAAAAGGATGAGGTAAAAGCAGAACATACGAGGCTTGAACACGCTGATTCTGCTGGAGTACAGAAAAGCAGTCCTGAAAAATCACAAATAGCTATAAAGCATACAGCGGCGGATACCTTTGATTCTACTGGAAATTGGCTGCTGGCTGGAGTTGTATCCATATTTGCAATGCTTTGTACCGGCATTTATCGGTTTAAAAGAAGATGAAGGAAAAACGGTCTGTGTGATGGACAGATCGTTTTTAAGTTTACAATGTTTGGTTCATGAGCTAGCGCTTTGTAGCACACTGAAAAAAACAGTAAATGCTGATGCAGGTATAGAAAGTGATGACGGACAGTAAAGAGTATACTTGCAAACTGAAAGTTATTTCAATATTTAATGACTAGTCCTGTATGAAGCTTTCATCAGGTAGTGATAAGCGGATACGATTCTTTCAGCCTGTGTCTGCGGCATATGCGCGGTATGAATCCGGGATATGCAAATCTGTTTTTTTCAGTGTGATATTGTTCCTATATAAATATGGTATGCAGCATAGGATTCTGCTTTGGTTTGTGATAAAATAATACCATTCAAACAGGAGGCGGCATATGAAAATAGCACAGGTATTTGTTGAACATCCCATCATGCATCTGGACCATACCTTTACCTATGCCTGCGACGGCTTTTCTGTACAGCGGGGAGTTCGTGTACAGGTGCCATTCGGGAAAACCTCGATTATCGGCTTTGTTATGCAGGTGGAAACGATCACGGAGCAGCAGGCTGCCGGATACGGCTTCACCATACGTCCGATTGACAAGGTGATTGATGAGGAACCGCTGCTGAATGAGGAGCTGTTTGCTCTTGGTGAATGGATGGCGAAAACCTGTATCGTACCGATGATCAGCTGCTTCCAGTGCATGCTTCCGGCAAAGCTGAAACCAAAATCAACGCATGGACATGCAAAGAGGGAAGCCTGGATACGCTATGTGAAAGATGGAGATGGGCTGACGGTAAAGCAGCGTGCCGCATTACAGGCACTGCAGGAAGAAAATGAAATGCTTCGCTCACAGTTTTATCAGATTTATAAAACACCGGGTAAAAAGCTGGTAGAGCTCGGGCTGGCACAGGTATATGAAAAAGAAGCGCAGGCACGACTTTTGTCAAAGGAAATCACACAGCAGGATCTGCCCCTTCACCCGGAGCAGCAACAGGCGCTGCATATCCTGCAGAAGGTAAGCGGGCATGAGGTTGTTTTACTGCATGGTGCGACCGGCAGTGGGAAAACAGAGGTGTTTCTGCAGCTGGCAAGGTCTGTCATGCAGCAGGGAAAGCAGGTTCTGATTCTGGTACCGGAAATCTCTTTGACTCCGCAGATGGTAAACCGGGTAACGGCACGCTTTGGAAGTCATGTGGCAATCTATCATTCCGGATTGAATGCACAGGAGAAATACGAGCAGTATCAGCTTGTCCGCCGGCATCAGGTGCAGATCGTGGTCGGTACACGCAGTGCGGTTTTTATGCCGTTTGATAATCTGGGTGTCATCATCATGGATGAAGAGCACGATACCAGCTATAAGCAGGATTCCTCTCCACGCTATCATTGTCGCGATATCGCTTTGCAAAGAGGAAGACATCATCATGCGCTGGTCGTTTTGGCAAGTGCCACGCCTTCTCTGGAAACCTATGCCAGAGCAATTAAGGGTGTTTATCGGCTGATTGAAATGCCAAGCCGCATCAATGGCAGCTTTCCGGATGTAAAGCTGGTGGAAATGCGCAAGGCGGTCGGTCGGGGAGAGAGCTATCTGCTGAGCAATGAGCTGCTGGCTGCAATGTATGAGCGGCTGCAAAGAAAGGAACAGATACTTCTGCTTCTGAATCGCAGAGGCTATACACCGATCCTTCGCTGTATCGGCTGCGGCCATGTCGTAATGTGTCCGCACTGTGAGGTGGCGATGTCCTATCACAAGGATGATAAACAGCTGAAATGCCATACCTGCGGATATACGATGCCGGTACCGAATTACTGTCCCGAATGCGGCAGTGATACCTGGCGGTATCTCGGGCTGGGTACGCAAAAGCTGGAGGAGCTTGTGCAGATCAAATTTCCGGATGCCAGGATTATTCGCATGGATGCGGATACGACAGGGAAAAAAAATGCTCACGAGGAGCTGCTGGCTGCCTTTGGTGAGCACAGGGCGGATATTCTTATGGGAACACAGATGATTGCAAAGGGGCTGGATTTTGAAAATGTGACACTGGTTGGTATCATCAACGGGGATGCTATGCTGAATCGCAGTGATTATCGCAGTGCAGAGCTGACCTACGATCTTCTGGAGCAGGCGGTGGGAAGAAGCGGGCGCGGTGCCAAGGCGGGGGAGGTCATTATTCAGGCATACGATACAACACATTATGCCATACAGTGTGCGGCGCACCATGATTATCGAGCCTTTTTTCAGAACGAAATGAAATACCGGCATATTGCAGGCTATCCACCGTATACCTATCTGGCCTCCATGATTTTTTCCCATACCTCACCGGAGGAGGTCGCAAAGGCTGCCGCCAGAGCAAAAAAGCTGCTGGAAGCGCATGCGGGATATCGAATCCTGGGACCGGCACAGCTGACAAAGCGCAAGGATGAGATGCGTATGCGCATCCTGCTGAAGGGAAAACAGCAGGAGCTGCTGGGGCAATGTGTCCGCGAGGTTTATGATGCACATCTCGCCGCAAAGGAAAAGGCCAGACTGGATATCGATGTATCTCCGGTCGCGCTGGATTGAGGAGGCTGTTATGCAGAAAAAAGAATGGATACCGGTGGGAGCGGCACTGCTTCTGTTAGCTTTCGGTGCAGTTTATGATTATCAGATCACGGATACCTTGTACCAGACGCTTCCAATGACAGGTATGATATTTGAACGCTTTTTACTACTACCTGTACAAATGATGACCGTGCTTGCCATGGCGATGCTGTTTCGTGTAAAGAAAAATGCTTTTTATCTTTTAATCGGCTATGCGGCATCCTACTATATGCTGCAGGATGCCTTACATTACTGGGTTTCCCTGCAGGACAGTGGTGTACAGCTGCTCCTGCTTGCAGGAAGCGGTGGACTAATCGCTGTTGTGCAGCTAGTGATACAGCGTATTCCCTATAACTGGATACAGAAGCATCTTTCATTTTTTGTGTTTTATACACTTGTACTGCTGAGTGCGGTGCTGATTACGACGATTCTCAAGCTGGCGTGGGGACGTATCCGCTATCGCGATATGCAGGATGCCGCACAGTTCTGTGTATGGTATAAGCCATGCGGATCGATTGGCAGCAATTCCTTTCCAAGCGGTCACACAACAGCCTTTACAACCCTTATGTGCTGGCTGCAATGGAAAAAGAATCCGTATGAGAAACCGTCCGTTTGGCGTTATCTGCTGATTGGAACGGCAATTCTTTTCATGCCGCTGACACGCATGATTATGGGTGCTCATTTTTTGAGTGATACAGCGATGGGCTTTCTGATCACCTATGGCTGCTATCTGTATTATCGACAATTTTTCAGGAAGAGGGGATATTTATGAACGCAAGAGGAATTGCTTATACGATGCTGAGGGATATCTGTTTACATAAGACCTACAGTAATCTGCTGCTGCGCAAGGGACTGAATCAGGCCAAGCCGCAGGATAAGGGGCTGATCACGCAGATTGTTTACGGTACTCTACAAAACTACCGGCTGTGCCGCTATCAGTGGGAAGACTGTGTGAAAAAGCTTCCCAGTGATGAGGTATGTGTTTTACTGGATATGAGTGTGTATCAGCTGTTTTACATGGACAAGCTGCCCGCCTATGCGATTATCAATGATGCTGTAGAAATCACGAAGAAGCAGATTCATGGGAACATGGCAAAGCTTGTCAATGCTGTACTGCACGCTGTACAGCGCAGAGGAAAGCGGGAAATTACAGGCAAAGAGGAGGAAGCTCTGGCAATCAGGACCTCTCATCCAACCTGGCTTGTACAGATGTGGAAGGCACAGTACGGCTGGGATAACGCACAAAAGATTTGTGAAGCGGATATGGAAACAAAGCCAAACGCTGCCCGCGTGAATACATGGAAAATAACAAGAGATGAGCTGATGAAGCAGGATTCCTCCTTTCGAAAGGGTTATCTGAGTGAGGATGCTTTGCTGTATGATGCATCGCTGGCCGCAACACCATGGTATGCGCAGGGACTGCTTTCCATACAGGATGAAGCGAGTCAGCTGATTGCACGTATCGTGGATCCGCAAAAAGGAGAACAGATTCTTGATGTGTGCAGTGCACCGGGTACAAAGGCGAACCATATGGCTGAACTGATGCAGAATGATGGTAGCATTGTATGCGGCGATATTCATGAGCATAGAGTAGAGCTGATCAGGGAGGGTGCTGCGCGTCTTGGTATCACGATTTTAAAGCCGCAGGTTATGGATGCGACAGAGCTCAAGGAAGTCGAAGGAATTCTGTTTGATCGTGTATTATGCGATGTGCCATGCAGCGGATATGGGGTATTAGCCAGAAAAAGTGATATCAAGGTTCATATGCAAAGCGGTGATATGGATACGCTGATTCCGATTCAAAAGGCGATCCTTGCAAAGAGTGCCGAGCATGTAAAGGAACATGGGATTCTTGTATATTCCACCTGTACGCTGAATAAAAAGGAAAACGAAAAGCAGGTGCAGGCGTTCTTAAAGGAGCATGAGAACTTCACCCTGATAGAGGAACGAACGATATTTCCGTATACTGCACATACGGATGGGTTTTATATGGCGAAGCTGCAGAGGATTTCATAGGGAAATGCGTACTATAGAAACTTCATACATTATCCGATGGTGATATGCTGTATTGATTATATGGATTAACTCCAAACAGGAGACAGAATCTGGAAATAATAGTGCAAAAGGATAAAGCATAAGAAATTAAACTGCAATGAAAGCAATCATCTGTTTTTCAATAAGAAGAAGACTTTTAGGCCGTATAAAAATTACAAAATAAGAAAGACAGGGGTTCTCTGTCTTTTCTTTCTATCTGTTATATGTTATATTTAGTTTATAGAAAGGTAGGAAAACGCTGTTTAAAATGTGCATAGCGTGAAAAGTCCTGCTATCGATATATATAAGGAATATGTAAAAGCGTTGTGAATATTATAAAAAACTAGATACAGCAGAGAACGGATACAAGGCGTGTTGTGGAATTTTCGTAAATGATCGGGTGTTAAGAAATGGGTGTAAGTAGACAGACATAGTTCTTACTATATCGAAGGATATCATACCTGTTTTGTAAGTAACCATCATATATGGTTGGGAGCTGCATGTGTCGTAATCTTATCCCGGCTGTCCATGTGTTATCCAATGCTGCGCTTAACATTTTCAGCTTATGCTTCATCGTTATACTCATATGATAAGGCAGGATTCCTGTGTGTAGAAATGAGGACAGATTATGAAAAAAATAATATGTATATTGGTCTGTATTTCTCAAATTCTTGTTGTTTATTGCGTGAAGTTTGCATTTTATGAACGTGATATTTCCGATATCCAGGGCTTCTTTGGGTTGGAAAAAGAAAAGGAAGCGACTTTTTTTGAAATAACCCCGCAAAGCAATGAATTTGATCATAAACAAATGATAAATACCATGGAGGCTTTATCTCAAAAATATAATTGTGCAGTGATAAGAACAGAACAGCATGATTCTGATTATATCTGGTATCTCTATAGTCCCTATGATATTTTTCAATACATGGATATTTCCAAGATTAGTGAGCATGATCTTGTATATGACAATCAGTTGCGCTATGATACAAAACAAAACAGCCTGCGCTTATTCAATCAGGACATTCGTCTGGTTATTCAGCCATTTCAAAGTCTGAATCAGAGATTTCAAAATCTCGCAGGAGATTATATCCTGTATTTTGATCAGGATACAGATAAAGATGCCTTTCTTGCCGATATCTCACAGCAGTATCCGGGTGCAATACAGGATATGGGAGCTTTTGAACGGCATGCATTTACGCTTTCATCCTATCTGAAAGAGAACATAATTCCGATGGGAATCATAACATTCCTATTGCTGGGGCTGCTTCTCATCATGCTGGTGAATCAGAAATTAAAAACCATCGGCATATTGAAAAGTATGGGAATGTCAGGGCTGCGCATTGGAAGGTTACTGTATCAGAGGCTGTTTTTTCAAATCCTGGCTGTATCGTTACTCAGTATTGTTCTTTCTTATATCTGGATGATAGGCTTTGTCGCCAGACAGACCTATGAGGCAATCCGTTTGCTTTCTTTCTTCTGGATTGGGTTTTCAATCGGTATGTTTCTTGTATTTGCGGGTACGGTTCTGTTGATTCTGCGCTGTCCTGTCTATGCGTTTATAAAAAACAAAAGCTTTACCAGACGGTTTATGAATCTGAATTATCTATATGGCATTCTCGCCCTTCTTATTCTGATGCCGCTTTGCTCGACTGCATGGGAACAGATGCAGTTGAATCTGCCTACCTTTCAAGCGCTATTGCGCCAACAGGATATGCTGGATTCGTATGTGTATGCGTTTGATTATCAGGACGGATATCGCTTTGACGGCTATGATGAGGAGTCCATAGAGGAGGATTACAGAAATAAAAAGCTTATTCAGAATAAAATGTATCAGGTACATCTGAAAGAATACGAAAAGATAAATAGAGAAGGAGGTATCTATTATCGAAAGGATGTTATCCCAAAAGGAGAGGAGCTGCAGCCGTATGCGGAAGTGAATCTGAATTATACAAAGCGCTTTCCTCTTAGAAAACGGGATGGCAGCCTTATTGAATTAACGGACAAAAAGGATACGGTGTATATCCTGCTTCCTGAATCGCTTACTACTGTGGATGTCAGCTATCTTGAAACATACGGCAATCGGATTGAGAGGCTGTATATTCAGGATGAACAGGTGGATGCTGTGGATTTTTCTTTGCTGGACAGTATGCTGGATACAGCTTCCCCGATGTTTTATGTTGTATATAGTGATGATGCCTTTCGTCTGGGGAAGAAGGTAACAAATTATGTATATATGGATATGGATAAGCTGAGCACTTTGACCTCAGTTCATAACGGGGAGCATCTGGAGCTTGTCAACAGTCGCGAGCGTTTGCAGCAGCGTATGCAGACAATGGCAAAGGAGCTGCTTCTTCAGGGAATGGTATTTGTTCCCTCCGCATTACTGATTCTGCTGGTTATGGCAGAGTATACACATTTGTATCTGCTTTCCTTTCGACAGCGTATTTTTGTCAGACGGGTACAGGGAACCTCCTTTTTCAGGGTATATCTGCGGTTGTTTACTGAGCTGTCAGCACCCTTTGTGTTGGTAATCGCATTGTTTCATCAACAGGAGGAATGGAAAATCACAGGTGTATTTCTGATGATCAGTCTGATTGCGTCGATGCTGTTTGTCTATGTAAAAGATAAGGGTGTACGAAATCAAAGCAGGGAGGTGCATATCGGATGAAGTCGATCACGTTAAAGAATATTACACACACATACGGAAAACATACGGTTCTACATGATGTCACCCTATCATTGCCCATAGGAAAAATGATTGCGATATGCGGTCCAAGCGGCTGTGGAAAGACAACGCTTCTCAATATTATCGGCTTGCTGGAGCGTCCGAGCAGGGGAAGTGTGCAGTATGATGAAATGGAGGTCTGCGCAAACAGCAGCAGAGCGGTGAAAAAGCTCCGCTACACAATCGGCTTTCTGTTTCAAAATTACGGATTGTCGGATAATGATACGGTTTTGTGGAATATGCTGAGTGCCATGGAATATGTGAAGACCGGTAAGGAAGAGAAAAAGAAATGCATTGCGCAGGCGCTGGAAAAGGTGGGACTGTACGGTATCGAGCAACAGAAAATCTGTCAGCTGTCTGGTGGAGAGCAGCAGCGTGTAGCACTGGCAAAGCTGATGGTAAAGCCCTGTGAACTGATCCTTGCGGATGAGCCGACGGGAAATCTGGATGAGGAAAATCGGGATATGGTATTTTCGATTCTGCGTGATTTGAATCAGAAAGGAAAGACGGTTGTTATGGTTACGCATGATCCTGTGCTTGCGAAGCGTTGTGATGAGGTCATTTTATTGGAAAAATACATATAAAAAAGCTGGAGGCAGGGATTTTGAAAATCGGAATATGCCTCCAGTTTTCGTATATTCTATTGTATGGTAAAAAGAGATGCATATCATGTGTGAGAACAGCTTTTGTTTTCCGAAATACAGATAAATGCATTGGCTATGATAAAATCTTCAAATTTCATGAAAAGTATATATGCAGCAATAAAAATACGATATACTGTACATAACAAATGGAGGGATTTTATGGTAAAGGAAGAGGTAAGAAATCTGTCATTTCTGTTTACGGAAACAGGGTTTGTGTTGGATACCGTTGATAGAGAACAGCAAGATTCTAAATGGTTTCAACGATTTCAGGAGGATAAATACAGTGCCTTGTATGATTTCGGCTTTCAGGAACGCATTCATCAACTGCATGCTTCCACCGGTTTCCTGCATCGTGCAGCAGAATTGTTTATCCATGTTTTAACATCCCTAAGCGAGCTGGAAATCGCCAGAGAGCAGGTGCAAATCACATTGCCAGTTGACATATGGGAACAATTGCAGAAGGAGCTGCCTTTTGCTATTGGCAGTGAGTTCATTACCTATGAATGGGTACAGAATATCTTTGTTCACCTGCACGAGGTATTTTGCAGGGAAATCAGCAGGTATGAGGGAAGTGCAAAGCTGTATCTTGCTGAGAAAAATCAGAATCTAAAGGTGGCAGAGCGTATTTTCTTTCATTTGGTTGAGAGCAAGGATGAGGAATATCCATTTGCCTTTCTTGCAACCTATGCGACGAAGGATCAGGAAGGCAGGATCCGGCACATGCCGCTTCGTTACGCTTTGGAAGAATTCAAGCAGGAGCGTGACCGTCTGCTGACTCTGTTATCCTGTCTGAACAAGGCTGCAAAGACATGTGACTTACTGGATTCCTTTATTGCGCATGGAGAGCTGTTTCATCCTTTGCGCCTGCAGACACAGGAGGCCTATGAAATCCTGAAGCATACAGAAGAAATTGAAGCCTGTGGAATCTTATGCAGAATCCCGAACTGGTGGCGGAAAAAATATGCCAGTGTTTCTGTAACCATGAAGATGGGGGAGAAAAAGCCTTCCCTGCTCGGTTTTGATTCTCTATTGTCAATACAACCGGAATTCAGTGTGGACGGTGTTGCTTTAACCAAGGAAGATATCGAACAGCTGCTTCTGCAAAGTGAGGGTCTTGCCTTTTTAAAGGGGAAATGGGTTGAAGTCAACCATAAAAAGCTGCAGGCTCTTTTAAAGCAGATGGAAAATTCAGAAAATGAAAGTATTACGTTAATGGAAGCTTTAAGAACCAATCTAAAAGAAGAAGAGCAAGCAGAGGATGATATAAGCATATGCAATGGGGAATGGCTCCAGTCTTTTCTCCAAAGTCTTCGCAAGCCTGCTGAACATCAGAGCGATCATGTGCCTGCGACACTTCAGGCAGTGCTTCGTCCTTATCAAAAGGCAGGCTACAGCTAGCTGCGGCAGATGCAGCAGGTTCATTTCGGAGCCTGTCTTGCAGATGATATGGGGCTTGGTAAAACGCTTCAGGTTTTGAGCTTTCTGGAGGAGCTGCGTCTGGAGAAGACGGATAGCAAAGTTCTACTCATTGTCCCTGCTTCTTTGCTGGGGAACTGGAGCAGTGAGGCAAAGCGCTTTACACCAAAGATGGATTTTCATATTTTGCATGGCAAAACAAGTGATAAGCTCAGTATGGATTATGCAGACTTGCATGTGTTCCTTACCATCACAACCTATGGAATGGCCGCAAAGCTGAGCTGCCTGAAGGATGAGGAATGGGACTGTATCATCCTGGATGAGGCGCAGGCAATCAAAAATCCACTGACCAAGCAGACCAGGGCACTCAAAGAGCTTAAGGGTGCGATGCGAATTGCCATGACCGGTACACCGATTGAAAATGATTTGTCAAATTTATGGTCCTTGTTTGACTTTCTGAATAAGGGACTGCTGGGCACAGCCACAGAATTTAAAGCCTTTGTAAAACGTCTGGAGGAACATCCGGAAGGATATCAGAAACTGAAGGCAATGATTGCTCCGTTTATGCTTCGGCGTTTGAAAACGGATAAAACCATTATAGCGAATCTGCCTGAAAAGCTGGAATCTGATGAGTATGTCACACTCAGCAAACAGCAGGTTGTCTTATATCGGAAGCTGATTGCCGATATGGAAGAGAAAATCAAAGAGTCTGAAGGAATGGAACGCCGTGGCCTAGTGCTGTCCACCATCACAAAGCTGAAGCAGATATGCAATCATCCGGATCAGTATCTTGGAGAGGAATCGTACCGGATAAAGGATAGCGGAGAGCTGGAAATGCTGAAAGAAATCTGTGAAACGATATATGAAAAAAGAGAACGGGTTCTGGTATTTACACAATATAAAGAAATCATTCCGTACCTGCATGCTACTCTGGCCAAAATTTTCCATCAGGAGGGCTATGTTCTGCACGGCGGTACACCGGTGAAAAAACGTTCAGAGATTGTTGCCGCATTTCAACAGGAAGCCTATGTTCCCTATATCGTTCTTTCCTTAAAAGCAGCTGGAACCGGATTGAATCTGACAGCCGCAAATCATGTGATTCATTTTGACCGCTGGTGGAATCCGGCAGTTGAGAATCAGGCAACGGACAGGGCATTTCGCATCGGTCAGAAAAAGAATGTAATTGTACATAAGCTGATCAGTAAGGGAACGGTGGAAGAAAAAATCGACGAACTGATAAAATCCAAGGTGGAGCTGTCACAGCAGGTAATCGGAGATGGTAAAGAAACATGGATTACGGAGATGAACAATGAGGAATTGATGAATCTTCTTCGTCTGGATGCGAGGTGAGCATATGAGCAGATATTGGAAAACAGCAGAATATTCTCAGCTATCGGCAGAGGAGCTGCGATATAAGGCTGAAGAAAGTATGAGGAAAGCAGAAAGTAAGGGCTGCAGCATGGAGCCGGTCACGATAGAAGGAAGAGCAATCACCGTCAGCTGGTGGGGAAAGGCATGGTGTGAGAATCTTGAAAAATATGCAGATTTCGCATCACGGCTGGAGCGTGGAAAGCGATATGTGCGTACGGGAACTGTGATTGATCTACAGATTCGCGCGGGAAGAATTCAAGCTCGGGTTCAGGGACGGCGGAAAGCACCGTACAAGGTGGAAATTCACATATCACCATTAAAGGAAGAAGACTGCCAGCGCATAATGCAGGCTTGTGCCAATCAGATTGAAAATCTGGAAGCACTGCTCAGCGGTAAATTCCCACAGAGTCTGCAGGAGCTGTTTACCGGTGAAAGCGGCCTCTTCCCAAGTCCAAGAGAAATCAGCTTTCAATGCAGCTGCCCCGACTGGGCGATTATGTGCAAGCATGTTGCGGCAGTATTGTATGGAGTAGGAAACCGTCTGGATGAAAATCCGTTTCTGTTTTTTACACTGCGTGGAATTGATTTAGCTAAATTTATCGACATTGCGATTGGGAATAAAGTGGAAATGATGCTGGAGCATGCAAATGAAAAAAGTGCACGTATTATGGACAATGCGGCAATTCACGATGTATTTGGATTATAAGGAGACGTTATGGAAAAAAGAAAAAGTGTGTCCATGGATGCGTTCATGGGGAAGTATGCGGGTGTATATTACATAAAGCTGCTGCTGAAGGAGCCGGTTGAAAGTCGTGCTCTTGCAATCAGGGAGCGACTGCTAAAGAGGTTTAACGAGGTAGATGATGTTATAGAGCAGGAGGGTATGTATTCCTATGCACTCTGTAATCATAAAGTAACCTATAAGGATGATGTGAAGGTGCCATCGCAGTTGTTTATAACGCAGATGATTGCGTTCGATAAAACGACGATACCGGAACTGGTTTTGCAACAATGCTGGAGCTGTGAAAATGTTGAGGAGCTGCTCGAAGACTGTCAATATGAAATCATGTTTTCCGATTTTATGGCAAGTGGGCTTCCTGTGCGGGAGCGTTGTGAAATACTTGCAGCATTTGCGGATATTATGATGGAGGTTTATCCGGAGGCAGTGGCGATGTACTGGCCGCATGCAGGAAAGATTGTACCAAGAGCTGACTGGTTAAACAGCAGCTGGAGCAATCCTGCGCTGCATTTTCTTGATGGCGGTGTCAATGTGCGATTGTTCAATATTGCGGAGAGCTCGGAAAAGATTGTGGATACGACCGGTTTGACAGCGATAGGATTGTGTGATTTGCAGTGTCACTTTCATGATTTGGATATAGATTTTATCATTCGCTATATGTTTAATTTTACATCTTATCTCTATGCACAGGGAGAAGATATTATCAAAGACGGAGATACTATGGATGGTAGGAATTCACAGGAGCGATGGCGTTGTCAGCACGAGGATGCATTAGTTTCTCCAAGTCGGGTGGTTATTGATGTGAATCCCGGTGAATTTGGTGCTGGAAAGCGTGTTGAGCAAATGGAAGCATAAACGAGGCAGCAAAAGATTATGTGAGATTCAGCTGCTATGGTGATTGTTAGTAAGTCATGCTATTCTAATCCTATGGATCTAATTTTATTATGGATGAATGCTGTTTTTGGCCTTTGGTCTAGCCTCTCCTGAGGCTAGCGTATCTAAATTCTGGCAGCTCCTTTTTCAATTGTATCTGACAAATGTCTAGCCTTTCCTCGAGGATTATATATCTAAATTTATGGATGATAATTTGAAGATAAAAGGAATGATTGAGCTAGACTTCTCTTGAGGCTATCAAACAAAATCGCCTATAAATAAGAAAAGACGAGTATATACCGCTCGTCTTTTTACAATTGTTAAAGGTTATTCCCAGGTTTAAAAAATAGCACAACATTGCTTCCGGTATTACATGATTCCTGATTACATAGAGATATGGAACATGCATACATAAGTAATCACACTATCCTCAGCTACAGATTTGTCTTTTTTTCCAGCTGCCGGCACGCCCATAAAAAGCTGAGGCTTCCCATAAGGATAAACAGCAGCAAAACAGCTGTCAGATTCCCTGTGTCTATTCTGCCATATAGAATCAGAGAACGCAATGCCTGGATCATATGGGTAAACGGATTGAGATTGATTGCAGTATGTAAGAAACCGGTAATACCTGTCATGGGAAACAGTGCATTGCTGAGAAAAAACACCGGAAGTACAATCGCGTTCATAACAGTTTCGTATATCACCTCATTCGGAAGGAGCATGCTGATTCCATAAGACAGCCCGGCCATAAAAAATGAGGTCAGAAAAATCAGTGAAATAAAGATGAGATATCCAGAGAGTGGCAGGGAAAATCTGACAGAAAACAGAAGACTGAGAGCTATCATAATTCCTACCTCCAGAAAGGTACACAATACGGCTTCAAAAAGCTGTGCAAGCACAATGGAGCTGCGTGTGAGCGGAGCAATCAGTATCCGATCGAAGCTTCCATCCGATTTCATCAGATAATTCATAATTCCACTGCTGCTGCAGGTCGAGAAGCTGATTAGGACAATCAGTCCCGGAAGCATGAACGCCGTATAATTTTCGATGCCGGAATGCTGCATCGTTGAAGAAGCGATTGCGCTATAAAGTATCAGCCACAGAATCGGCTGCAAAGCTGTCATAACAATGGTGAATTTGTTGTGGAATCTCCATTTTATATTCCTGTATAAAAGGGTAAAAACACTCATACACATTCCTTCCTTTCACTCTGTGTCAGTCTCAGATATACATCCTCCAATGTCGGCTGCGCGATTTCTATTCCCTGAAATGTCGCATACCTTTTCAATAATATTGCCGCTGCTGCTTCTATATCGCTTTGCGGGGTCTGCGTATAAATCAGAAGCTTTTCAGCACGTAGAAGGATTTCCTTTGACATCTGCTCCTTTAGGATGCCACAGTCTTTTCTTGCCTCTGCTTCAGAGGAAAAGGTGATTTCTATCGAATTCTGCCGCAGTAAAGAGCGCAGCTGTGCGGGGGATCCCTGTGTTACTTCCTTGCCATCCTTCATAATGCAGACGGTATTGCTGAGCTGATCGGCTTCCTCCAGATAATGTGTCGTAAGAAAAATCGTGACACCAAAATCATCTCTGATTTTTCTCATCATTCTCCACATCGCAATACGGGACTGTACATCCATTCCCACTGTAGGTTCATCCAGAAACAGAATTTTCGGATTCGTCATCATATTCAGGGCAATATCCAGACGCCGTTTCACACCGCCGGAATAAGAGGATACCGGATAACGCCGATACGGCTCCAGACCGAAATCAACAATGAGCGTTTACATCCGTTTTTCGGCATCCCTTTTGGGGATTCTGTACAAACGGCTTTGAAGCAGCATATTTTCTTCCAGAGATAAATACGTATCAATGGAGGTTTGCTGGGCAACGCATGCAATTTGCGAGCGCAGAGAGGCTGCATCCCTACACAAATCCTTCCCCAGCATTGTTATTCTACCGGATGTCGGCTGCAAATTGGTTGTCAGTATTCTGAGCAGTGTGGATTTACCGGCACCGTTTTGTCCAAGCAAAGAGAAAATCTCTCCCTGTTCAACGCAAAGAGATATACCATTCAGTGCCTGTACGCCGTTTTTATACTGCTTGACTACCTGCTTTACCTGTATGGCGCTCATACTTCCTCCAGAATCGGAAATTGTATTTCCGTGATATATTTTTTCGGATTTCCCTTGAACAGCATTCCCGGCCCCTTGATGAAAACCTCCCGAAAGGGCGCAGAAATCTTTAGGCTGTGTTTGACCGCATACTGATCAATTGCGGCATAGGCAAGCGGCAGTGTCGCATAGGAGCCGATATGGGTAACACATACCGCTTTGATGCGGGGCATCCGCTTTACTTCAATATCCTGAGTGCATGGCATTTCATCCGTTGGAACACAGAGCTCCAGTGCTCCCTGCTTTGTTTCCGGATTCATAGACAGATAGTTGAAAAACGGTGCCCCGTTTGTTTTCCCGTGTATTGATTGAAACACCTTGGGAAATACCCGGTTTGCTTTTGTGACATCTCCTTCATAACTCATGTATGCCACACAAAGCGGCTCAATCTCTCGTATTTCGATTTTATATTCCATGTTTCTTCTCCTCTTCTTTCTGAATGGCAATCCATACATCGCATTGGTTGTATGGTGCCTGCGTCTGCACAGGATATGCTTCAATATCGGGAAGCCGTGCATATTCATAACCGGAAAACAGCAGCCATTCGGTATAAAACCGGCGGAAAATATCCTGTACATTTTCCTTGAAATTCCCCTTGTTTTCAAACACAGCCCAGGTCGCGGCAGGAATGCGCAGCTCATGAAACCAGGATGGAATCTTTTTGCTTGTGGCAACTGCTATATAGTAGAAAATGTGATCGGGATCCTCATATACGCTGATGCCGAAGATTGCATTCGTACCGGCATCGGATAGCTGACAGAGCTCTGTGTATTGCGGACTTTGCATTGTTTCCTTCCAGAAATAGGGGACAATTTTATGATTCTCCTCCATCTCCTCGCATAGGCGTATTCGGATGCCGGCAAAGCGCAGCTCCCTTTTCTCTGCTATATGATAGGCCATAGGACTTCCTCCTGTGATATTGACAGAAAACTGTATCGGCGGATATGCATGCAGTGTTTTGCCGATATTCTTTGCGGCTGTCGGAGGGATACCGTGAACCTTTTGAAAGGCTCTGTTAAATGCGGTTGGTGAGGTATAGCCATACTTGAGGGCAACATCCAGCACCCTGGCATCACAGCGCTGCAAATCGAAGGCAGCCTGCGACATTCTTCGTCTTCGGATATAATCTGACAGCGATATGCCGGCGACATAGGAAAACATTCTTTGAAAATAATAGGGGGAGCAGCATGCGATACGGGCTGCCTCCTCGTACGATATCTCTGCATCAAGGTTTTGCTCTATGTATGCGATGGCATCACTAAGCTTTCTTAACCATTCCATTTCTTTTCCTCCCTTGCGTATAGGATATGCCAATACGTTTTTTTAATCCTCGCTTTTCCTGCGCTCTTTTGTAAACTATACGCTATATAAAAATTGTGTGCAAGTATCCCTGATTTTCATACCAGGAATACCGTAAGTGCATGGAAAGGCATATATGCAGGCTCTTTTGTTTGCAATCTCTCTTTGAGATGGCGTATAATGATGAACAGATGAGAGGTGACGTTATGTTAGAGAAAAACATATTGGAAGATGTACTGGAAATCGCCTGCAGTACGACGGGTGATTTTGCGGAGATTTTTGAAGAAGTCAATTACAGTACCAGAATATCCATGCTGAATGACGAGGTTGAAAGCACCAACAGCGGTATTCGCTGCGGGCTGGGTCTGCGGATTTATCATGGACTGGAATCCGTGTACGGCTATACCAATGATACAGATGAAAAAAATCTGAAGGAATTTGCGAAAAAGCTGGCGGACAGTCTGGGGGAACCGGGAAAGCATATTCCTGTGCAATTAAAGGAAATAACGTATGAAAATGCTCATGTCATACAGCGCATACCGCGCGAAACTGCGCTAAAGGATAAAGTGGCGCTCATGAGGCGTGCTAGCGAAGCTGCACAGTCCTATGATGCGCATATAACGAAGGCGATTGTGAATTATCAGGATGATGAGCAGCATGTCGCAATATCCAATTCGGAAGGAAAATATATTCGTGATGTCCGGATTCGGACTAGAATGGCGGTATCTGCCGTTGCACAGGATGGAGCATTGCGGGAAACCGGAAGCTGTTCTCCCGGAGGCAGTGAAGGAATGGAGTTTTATGATACACACAAACCCGAGGATATCGGAAAAGAGGCGGCGCGCATTGCGATGACGATGCTGTATGCACAGCCGTGTCCTAGCGGTGTTATGCCGGTTATTATCGACAACGGCTTTGGCGGTGTCATCTTCCATGAGGCCTGCGGACACTCTCTGGAGGCACGCGGGGTTGCGAAAAATCAATCCAATTTTGCAGGAAAGCTGGGACAGAGAATTGCGAGTGAATGTGTAACGGCTGTGGATGACGGTACGATTCCCAATGCCTGGGGAAGTGCAAATATCGATGATGAGGGAAATTTCACACGACGCACGGTACTGATTGAAAAGGGAATACTGAAGAGCTATCTGGTGGATACATTGAATGGACGCCGGTTGAACATGCCTTCCACGGCATCCAGCAGACGGCAGTCCTATAAATATGAAACAACGTCCCGAATGACCAATACCTTCCTGTTGAACGGTACGGATCAGCTGGAGGATATGATTAAGGAAACCTCGTATGGACTATATGCGAAGACAATGGCTGGTGGCAGTGTACAGGCAACCGGTGATTTCAATTTCGCTGTCAGAGAAGCATATTTGATCGAGGACGGAAAGATAACAACACCTGTCAAGGGCGCAACACTGATTGGAAACGGCTCGGATACATTGTTGAAAATTGACCGTGTCGCAGGTAATCTTGCGCGTGCACAGGGAATGTGCGGATCCAGCAGCGGAAGCATACCTACCGATGTCGGTCAGCCGGCAATACGAGTTAGTGAAATGACGGTTGGTGGCAGTAAGGGAGGCAAGGAACATGCATAAGCAACGTTGGCTTGACGCGGCAAAGGCTGCGGGTATCGAACAGTTGGAAATCTATGAACAGAAAAGCAGATCCACATCCATACGGCTGTTTGAAGGAAGTGTGGACGGCTACACCATCAGTGAGTGTAACGGATTTGCGATTCGTGGTATATATAAAGGAAATATGGGTATCTGTTTTCTGGAACAGGATGATGATGCCTTACTGGAGGACACGCTCTGCAGGATAAAGGAAAATGCGGAGGTGATTACAAGCAGGGATGAAGTGGAAATTTATGCGGGTGATTCTGCGTATCCCCAGCTGCAGCTGCGCAACTGTACATGGAATGCACATCCGGATGCAGAAAAGATCGAAATGCTGAAGACGGTGGAGCAGTCTATAAAGGAATCGGACGCCAGAATCGCTCAGGTTATGAATACCAGCTATGGCGAAGTCGATGTGGAAATTGCCATTGATAATACATTGGGTGTTCATCTGCATGATGCACAGCATGCGGCGTATATCAGTACAGCAGTTATGGCGAAGGATCAAGAGGATACAAAGATTGCAGGAGACTGGCAGTATCTGTATGATGACGTTTGCTTCGACGCGAAAAAATTTGCGGCAGGAGTGAGCCGTAAGGTGCTGGACAAGCTGTCTGCGGAAAGTGTGCAGAGTGCACTGTATCCGGTTCTGATTGAAAATGAGGCAATGGCAGATTTGCTGGCGGCCTTTAGCGGTATGTTTGACGGAGAAAATGCTTACAAAGGTATTTCATTATTGAATGACAGTATTGAGAAACAGATTTTCAGTGATAAAATTACAATTGTGGATGATCCGTTGTTGAAGAACGGCTATAACTCGAGAAGCTTTGATGATGAGGGGGTTGCCTGCAGGAATAAGATACTGGTTGATAAAGGCGTTTTAAAGACCTATCTGCACAATCTGAAATCCGCAAAGCTTATGAAGTGTGAAACGACGGGCAATGGATTTAAGGCGGGATATGCATCCAATGTCGGTATAGCTCCAAGCAATCTGTTTATTGAAAATGGAAGTACATCTATGGATGAAATGATTGCATCGATGGAGGAAGGAATCATTGTTACGGAAATAACAGGTCTGCATGCCGGACTGAATGCCATGACAGGTGAATTTTCACTGCAATCTCAGGGCTGGTATGTGAAGGACGGAAAAAAGGTCAAGCCGGTCAATCTGATCACGATCGCTGGTAATTTTCTGGAGGCAATGAAGCAGGTGGAGATGCTGGGGAATGATGGAAAGCTGAATGCTGGATCTATTGGTTCACCGAGTATTTTGTTTACGTCGCTTTCTGTCAGTGGTTTATAATGTGATACAGGCATTGTATGGCTGGTGTAACAGCTGCGTAAAAGCATGAATTTTACATTGAAAATGGCATGAAAATATTCTATAATATAAGTGCCAAATCCAAAGACCGAAAGGTCAAAAGAAAGGGACAGAGTATCTTCCACATAACTCTGTCCCTTTTGACGCAGTAAGAGGCACCAAATCCAGGAGTAATGAAAATGGCGAGTTCACCTCCTTTCCGTAGCAAGATCATCCCAGTTAATAGAAAACTGAGCTTATTTGCTTACTAATGCCGCCGCTTGTATTTCAGGACGATGTACAGGATGATTCCAAGCTCCCGCAGCACTTTCGGTGTGATACCAATCAGTGCGATGAGAAACCAGAATATGTAATCCATCCTTCCTCCTTACTCTGTCCCTTTTGACGCAGTAAGAGGCACCAAATCCAGGAGTAATGAAAATGGCGAGTTCACCTCCTTTCCGTAGCAAGATCATCCCAGTTAATAGAAAACTGAGCTTATTTGCTTACTAATGCCGCCGCTTGTATTTCAGGACGATGTACAGGATGATTCCAAGCTCCCGCAGCACTTTCGGTGTGATACCAATCAGTGCGATGAGAAACCAGAATATGTAATCCATCCTTCCTCCTTTCACCTGGCGCATTCCTAAGGTATTGTATATGCATACCGATGAACCTCCTACACATATACATACGAATGGAAGATGCAGAACTAAAAGAAATAAAAATATTTTTATATAAAAGGATAAAAATGGTTGAAGTGGATGCAGGAATATTCTATAATAAAGATGCCAAATCCAAAGACCGAAAGGTCGCAAGAAAGGGACAGAGTTACGAGCAAGATACTCTGTCCCTTTTGATGCAGTAAGAGGCACCAAATCCAGGAGTAATGAAAAGCGGCGAGTTCACCTCCTTTCCGTAGCAAGATCATCCCAGTTAATATAAAACTGAGCTTATCTGCTTACTAATGCCGCCGCTTGTATTTCAGGACGATGTACAGGATGATTCCAAGCTCCCGCAGCACTTTCGGTGTGATACCAATCAGTGCGATGAGAAACCAGAATATGTAATCCATCCTTCCTCCTTTCACCTGGCGCATTCCTAAGGTATTGTGTATGCATACCGATGAACCTCCTACATATATACATACGAATGCAATATACAAAACTCCTAAAAGAAATAAAAATATTTTTTAAAATAATGGTTGAAGTGGATGCAGGAATATTTTATAATAAAAGTGCCAAATCCAAAGGTCGAAAGGCCAAAAGAAAGGGACAGAGTTACGTTGTGGTTACTCTGTCCCTTTTGACGCGTAAGAGGCACCAAATCCAGGAGGAATTAAAACGGCGAGTTCACCTCCTTTCCGTAGCAGTATCATCTCAGTTAATCCAACACTGAGATTATCTGCTTACTAATGCCGCCGTTTGTATTTCAGGATGATGTACAGGATGATTCCAAGCTCCCGCAGCACTTTCGGTGTGATACCAATCAGTGCGATGAGAAACCAGAATATGTAATCCATCCTTCCTCCTTTCACCTGGCGCATTCCTAAGGTATTGTATATGCATACCGATGAACCTCCTACATATATACATACGAATGCAATATGTAAAACTCCTAAAGGAAATAAATTTTTTTTGTAAAATTTGATAAACTGTATCTCATAGAAAGAAGTGTCTTATGTTTCTTTCTTGTTTTGTGTGCTTGCGAAAAGACAGATTCAAATTCTATTGATAAGTACAATCGTGTTGCATTCTTCAGATTTTGAATTTAACCACAATTTGGTAAGCCCCTATACACGCTATTCATTTTCTTCTTTCTGCCTTCCATATGGATTTCATTCCGATAATATCGTAAGTTTCTGAAAACTTTATTAAGAAATGGAAACTCCTTGGTCCCTGCAAGGATTCTATGGTAAAATAGGATACGGTGATAAAATGAAAAGTTTATATGATTTTACATACGATCAGATGGGCGATATGGCTCTGGAGCAGGGCTGGAAAAAATTTCGTGCACATCAGATCTTTCAATGGCTGTATCGCAAACGTGCAGTCAGCATAGATGACATGAGTGATCTTTCCAAGGATACCAGAGAGACCCTGAAGCAGCAGTTTTCTCTCACGCCGCTAAAGCTGCGTGATAAGCAGGTGGCAAGCGATGGGACGACGAAATATCTGTTTGCTTTGGAGGACGGCTCCCTGATTGAAAGTGTGCTGATGCAGTTTGATTATGGTAAGAGTATCTGTGTTACCTCACAGGTAGGCTGCAATATGGCCTGTGCCTTTTGTGCCAGTGGTCTGACAAAAAAGAAACGCAACCTGACAAGTGGAGAAATGGTGGCTCAGGTGCTGTATGTGCAGCGTGATCTGGATAAGCAGGAGGATCGGCTGAGTCATATTGTGGTAATGGGAACGGGGGAACCGTTTGACAATTACGAGCATGTGATGAATTTCCTTTCTACTGTCAATCATGATCGCGGACTGGGAATCGGTGCGCGTCATATTACGATATCCACCTGCGGTGTCGTTCCGAAAATTTATGAATTTGCCAAGGAGCACACACAATACAATCTGGCAATCTCCCTGCATGCGCCAAACAATGAACTCCGCGATCGTCTGATGCCGGTCAACCGTGCCTATCCACTGGAGGAGCTGATGGAGGCAATCCAGTATTATGCACGGGAGAATAATCGCCGTCTGACGTTTGAATATATTCTTCTGCGCGGGGTCAATGACCAGAAGGAGCATGTGGCACAGCTGGCAAAGCTGTTAAAGGGTCTGAATGCCTATGTGAATCTGATTCCCTACAACGCTGTGGATGAAAACGGCTTTCAGGGAGTGGATCATGCCCATGCCATGGTATTCTATGATGCACTCATGAAGCAGGGAGTGCGTTGTACGATTCGTAAGGAGCATGGTGCGGATATCGACGCGGCATGCGGACAGCTGCGTGTTAAGCATCTGAAGAAGGAACAGGAAGGGAGCCGTTCATGAGTATTCAATATTATGGAGCGAGTCATGTCGGACTTCGAAGAAGAAATAATCAGGATAGCATCTGTTTTCTGGAAAACGGAGAGCATGCCATGTTAGCTGTAGTCTGTGACGGCATTGGCGGCGGTCTTGCTGGAGATGTTGCGAGTCGTATGGCTATTGAGCATATGAAGGAAAGCTTTTTGAAAATGGAAAAATGCAGCTCGGATGTTCAGGTCAAGCACTGGCTGCAGGATACCATCCAGGAAGCAAATGATCTGATTTTTACGCAGTCAACACGCAATACAGAACAAAAGGGAATGGGAACCACACTGGTTGGTATTCTGAAATGTGAAACGACAACCTACATTTTCAATGTCGGAGATTCCCGTACCTATGGGCTGTATGCGGATGATTTTCTGGCATTGACAGAGGATCATTCCTATATTGCGGATATGCTGAAGCGCGGAGAATTGAGCGAAGAGGAGGCAGCGGTGCATCCGAATCGCAACATGCTGACCAATGCCCTCGGCATATGGGATTCTGTACGCATCGATATCAATAAAATTAAAAATGATTACAAGGCGCTGCTGATTTGCAGTGATGGTTTACACGGCTATGTCAGTGAAGCGATTATTCGCGAGATTCTGGAAAGTGAGCGCAGCGTGGAGGATAAGGTTCGCATGCTGATTGACAAGGCTCTTCTTGCGGGCGGCTATGACAATGTGAGTGTCATCATCGTGGAACAGGCAGGTGATCTCCATGAATAACAACAACAAAATGATTGCCGAGCGCTATATGATCGTTTCTTCATTGGGGGAAGGCGGTATGGCGGATGTCTATCTGGCGATCGATACCATATTGAACCGTGAGGTGGCGATCAAGGTGCTGCGTGGGGAGCTCAGCAAGGATCCGGTGACACTGCTGCGCTTTCAGCGGGAGGCCAATGCGGTCAGCAAGCTGAACCATCCCAATGTAGTGGATGTATACGATGTCGGAGAGTTTGAGGGACGTCACTATATCGTAATGGAATATGTACGCGGCCGTACACTGAAGCAGCTGATTTCCCAGCGTGGGGCACTGCATCAGGAAGAGGCTGTAAACATCATGATTCAGCTGACCAGCGCTGTACAGCATGCCCATGAAAACGATATTATTCACCGGGATATCAAGCCTCAGAATGTTCTGGTTAAGGATGATGGTACGGTAAAGATTACCGATTTCGGAATTGCGCTGGCGCACGATACGGTACAGCTGACGCAAAGTGATGCGGTACTGGGCAGTGCGCACTATCTGGCTCCGGAAACAACACGGGGAGAAACACCAAGCAATCAGGTGGACATCTATGCGCTTGGTATCGTGTTTTATGAGCTTTTGACCGGGAATGTTCCCTTCCATGGAGACAACCCCGTCCAGATTGCAATGAAGCATCTGCGTGAGGAGATACCAAGTGTTCGTGATTTCAATCCGACACTGCCGCAGTCCGTGGAGAACATCATCATCAAGGCAACCGTGAAAAATCGCAAGCTGCGCTATCAGAGTGCGAAGGATATGCTGTATGACCTGCACCGCTGCCTGCTTCCGGAATATGCACATGTCGAAAAGCTGGTGTTTGAGGAAGAGCATCCGCAGCCGACAATGGTCATGGAGCAGCGCAAGCAGAAGCAGACCAAGAAAACTGAGGTGCGCAAAAAGCATGTGGAGCCGATTGAAGAGGATGAAGAGGATGATTCCGGTAATCGGAAAATCACAAAAATCATCATTGCTATGATTGTCGGGCTGTGTGTGATCGGTGTTGCGGCCTTTGTACTGATGAGCGGAATTTTTGATAAAGAAAAGATGATTAAGGTCCCGGAGCTGTCCACATCACAGACGCAGCAGGAGGCAATTCAGACGCTGACCTCCAGCGGGTTTAAAAAGGATAATATTACGATTAAGCAGGAGCTGAGTGATAATGTGGAAAAAGGTCATGTCATCCGTGTATCACCGGATACCGGAGAGGAAATTGGTGAAAAATCCAAGCTGACGCTGACTGTTTCCAGAGGAACCTGGTTTGTGGTAAAGGATTACCGCCATCGTTTACCGGAGGAAGTGGAAAAGGAACTGAATGAACAGAATCCAAACATCAAGCTGGAAATCAGCTATGAGCAAAGGGCGAATACGTGGCCCGGATATATAGCGGAACAAAGCGGCTTGGAAATCGGAGAAAAGCTGGATCCGGATAAAGAATATACATTAAAAATAACTGTCAGTCAGCTGATGAGCTGGAAGATAGAGGGCGTTGTAGGAAAAACGGCAGAAGAGGCCATTGCTTTAATTAAAGAAAAGACGGGAATACTTCCGGTATCGGATGAGCGTTCCTATGATGACCTGAGTGAAGAGGAACAAAAGACCATTAAAAAAGGAGTCGTTACAGACGTGGATCCTGCAGAGGGAACGGAATATGTCCAGCAGATGGAGAATCCGAATGTTATAACGATAAGGTTTTACAAATGACAGAAACAGGAAGAATTATCAAGATCGTATCCAGCCGCTATGAGGTGCTGGCAGCCAATCAGGAGCGAGTGCTGTGTGTTGCCATGGGAAAGCTGCGTAAGGCGCACTCTCCGGTTGTCGGCGATCTGGTGGAATTTGAACGCTTTGCGGATCAAAACGGTATTCAGAAAATTCTGCCCCGTAAAAATGCTCTCGTCCGCCCATCCATTGCCAACGTGGATCAGGCGATCATCGTCATGTCCTGTAAGGACCCGGATTTTTCAACAACCCTGATTGACCGCTTGATTTTCAGTGTATGCTATGCGGGAATCCGTCCTGTTTTATGCATCACCAAGCTGGATCTCATCGCTGAAAATGATGCAATCCATGAGGAAATCCAGCATTATATCGACAGCGGTTATGAAGTGTATCAGAGTGGGAAAGGCTATGCAAGTGAGGATCTGATACAGGCCTTGAAGGGAAATATCAGTGTGCTGACAGGGCAGAGCGGCGCAGGAAAAAGCTCTCTGTTAAACCGGATTGACCCTACCTTTCATCTTCAAACACAGGAAATCAGCAAGGCTTTGGGTAGAGGAAAGCATACAACACGGCATTGTGAGCTGCATGAGATTGCCGGCGGCTGGGTGGCGGATACCCCCGGTTTTTCCTCACTGGATTTTACTGCGATGAATATCACGCAGCTGGCCGAATGCATACCTGATTTTCAAAATGTTCAGGATGCATGCAGATTCCGCGATTGTATTCATGTCAATGAACCGGATTGTGCCATACGTGCTGCTGTTGAGGATGGGACGATACGCAGGGAACGCTATGCGCATTATCTGGAAATTGTGGATATGATACAAAAAGCAAAGCCGCGGTATTGAAACAGCATACAGAAAATACAATACAATTATGAAGGAGGACACACGTTATGAAAGAATTAGTAATCGCTCCGTCCATTCTGTCACTGGACTATTCCAGAACGAGTGAACAGCTGAAGGAGCTGGATGAAAGCAATGCGAAATGGATGCATTTTGATGTTATGGATGGCCATTTTGTACCGAATCTGACCTTTGGACCGGACCTTCTCAAGGGCTTTAAAAAAGCAGTGGATATGGTAATGGATGTTCATATCATGGTAGATAATCCGGATATGGTTGCGGAAATCTTCGCCAAGGCTGGTGCAGATGTTATCACCTTTCATCTGGAAGCTGTGAAGGATGTGGATGCCTGCATTCAACTGTGCAGAAAAATCCGTGAAATGGGTGTACAGGCAGGTGTGTCTGTGAAGCCGAAAACCGGTGTGGACGCACTGCTGGCACATCTGAAGGAAATGGATCTGGTTTTGATCATGTCGGTGGAGCCGGGCTTTGGCGGACAGTCCTTTATGGAGGATACGCTGGAAAAGGTGCGCGTACTGCGTGAGCGGATTGAAAAGGAAGGTCTGAATACACGTGTTGAAATCGATGGCGGTATCAATGGGGAAACGGCAAAGCTGGCCGTAGCTGCCGGAGTGGATACGCTGGTTGCCGGAAGCTATGTGTTCAAAAACGGTATTGCGGAATCCGTGGATAAGCTGCTGGCATGTCAAAGGTAGTTCTCGTTGCCGGCATGTGTGAGACTGCGCCGGTCATTGCACATGCCGATTATATCGGCGTAGATCATGGAGCTGTCTGCTGCATGCGGCAGGGTATTGCCATGCGCAAGGCCGTAGGGGACTTTGACAGCATAACAAGGGAGGAGCTTGCACAGCTCAAGCAGTATTGTGAGGTGGAAAAGCTCCCCTCCCATAAAAATGAAACCGATACTGAGGTTGCAATCGAAGCAGCACTGCAGCTGGGCTATGATGACATTATCCTATACGGCGGCCTGGGTGGACGTCTGGATCATGAAATGGCCAATCTGCATCTGATGATCTATCGTGAGCTTCCGCTGACCCTGATGAATGATACCAATATCATCAAGGTATTGCATCCGGGAACCTATGAGGTTGAAAAGCAGCATACCTACTTGTCCTTTCTGCCGCTGGAGGATTCCTGCATCAGTGAGGAGGGGGTTGCCTATCCCTTGAAGGAACGCGTTTTGAAGGTTACGGATATTTATCCGCTTTCCAATGAAATCAATGGCAATATTGCGAGGATCACCATACATTACGGGCGTGTGCTGATGATGCAGTGCAGGGACGCATAACAAACCGGAATCAACATATAGGAAGCTTAAAAATGCTTTCTTTGGAGCATGTCTTTACGACATGTTCCTTTTTCTTTTGTTTTTTCCGGGAAGCGGGTATAATGAAGGGGAATATAAACGACAGCTGTATGAAGCAGGGCTGTCTGACATATACTGATGAAAAAGGAGGGCTGATTATGCTGGAGTTGAAGCTGAAAAGCGGTGAGGTGAAGCAGTGTGAAGCAGGTGCCTATGTTCATGAGCTGCTGGAAGCATGGAACGTAAAGGAGGCGGTTTATGCAGTTACGCTGGATGGAAAGCTGCATGATCTGAATTATCGAATCAAAAAAAGCGGTGCACTGGATTATATTTATGCGGATAGTGAAACCGGGAAGCTTATCTATGAGCGCAGCTTGAATTTTCTGTTTATTGTAGCGGTGCGCAGTCTGTTTCCCGATGCCCGTGTCCGCATGGAGCATGCCCTCAGTGGCGGTCAGTATTGCGAAATCGATAAGGAAGGATACTGTAAGCCGCAGGATGTACGTAAAATTGAAAAGCGGATGAAGGAGCTCATTGCCGCAAACGAGGTGATTCACCGACGTGTTGTGGCCACAGCAGAGGCACAGGCTTATTTTGACCGTCTGGGAATGAAAAACAAGGCGAATCTTTTGGCATGCAGGAAAAGTGCGACCAGCAGTATTTATACATTGTGCGGATATGATGATTATTTTTACGGCATCATGCTGCCGGATACCTCCTATCTCACACATTTTTCCATTCGTTTTTATGCACCGGGTGTCTGGCTGTCTGCAGGAAACGGATTTCAGAATCAGGCAAAGCTGTTTCATGTGTTTCAGGAGTTTGAAACCTGGGGCAGGCTGATTGGTGTATCCAATATTGCAGAGCTGAATGCACAGATTCAGCAGGGCTATATGGATGATCTGGTGCTGATGAGCGAAACGATGGTAGAAAAGAAGCTGGCAGAGCTTGCGGCGTCCATTGTACAGGGGCATCCGCATACGAAATTCATTTTGATTGCAGGACCGAGCTCTGCAGGAAAGACAACCTTTTCCAGACGTCTGGCAATTCACCTTAAGATTCTTGGGAAAAAACCGATGCCGATCTCAATGGATGATTTCTATAAAAACCGCGAGGACTGTCCAAGGCTGCCGGATGGAAGCTATGATTTTGAAGGATTGGAGGCACTGGATCTGGAGCTGTTTAATGACACCATGCTGAAGCTGCTGCATAAGGAAGCAGTGCATATGCCGTTGTTCAACTTCAAAACGGGGCAGCGCGAGTGGAAGGAAAGGGAAACAGTGCTGGAGGATGATCATATTCTGATAATAGAAGGTATCCACGGATTGAATCCGAAGACCTCTGCCGATCTGCCGGAAGAGGCGAAGTTTCGTATCTATATCAATGCACTGACGCACTTGAATCTGGACGAGCATAACCGTATACCGACAAGTGATTACCGCCTGATCCGCCGCATTGCCAGAGATTATCAGTTTCGCAGCTGGAGTGCGCAGAATACCATTCATTTCTGGAAGAATGTAAAGCAGGGAGAGGATCAAAACATCTATCCGTATCAGGAGGAGGCCGATGCTATTTTCAATTCCTCCATGGTATATGAAATGTCTATTCTTAAGAAAATTGTGATTCCGCTGCTGGATCAGGTGCATCCACATGAAGCGCAGTATCTGGAGGCCAACCGTTTGAAAAAGCTGCTTGCCTATTTTGTGGACGGCAGTGAGGAGGCAGTGCCAAGAAGCAGTATTCTTGCGGAATTTATTGGAAACAGTGTTTTTGATGTCTGATTCCTATCCTCCCTCACAGAGCGTTTTATAAAAAAACAGCATGGGAATAGGAGCCGTAACGAATATATATACCGAATTCAATTATGAATTATGTAGTTATAAGCAGGATATTGACAACTATAGAAAATAATCATCGGAATACAAAAAGCAGATCATCTGTACAGTTAAGGATGATCTGCTTTCTTTATGGCTTGCCCTGCTTCCTGAAGTAAGAAAAAAACAGGTTACCCTGTTTCATATCCACTCTTAGATAGCTTTTTTGTTTTTCAGCGTTTTTAATGCACGAGCACTAATACGGATCGTTTGAGGTTTTCCATCAACAACGACTTTAACTTTCTGTAAGTTTACATTCCAGTTACGACGACTAGCACGCATAGAGTGAGAGCGTTTATTACCTGATAAAGGTCCTTTACCTGTAATTGCACAAACTTTTGACATACCGTTTACCTCCTTCCGTACAATACTTTAAAACACAATTTGCTTAGATATCATACCATCTTATAATGTAAAATGCAACAATAATTTTCAAAAATTGTACAGGGAATACAGTATAAATAAAAATTGCTTACTACCTGAAGCAAAGACCTTTTGCCGTATGGATGTAAATGCTTCATAACAAAGCGGTTTCATGGTGTCTTTACAAGCAGGACATGCAATAGTTGCCTGTGACAGCTATATGATGAGAAGATGCGGCAGGTAAAATATTCCGGAATATTCGATGTTTTTCCGTCTTCCATAAAAACTTAAGAATTTCATGTGGAAATAAAATTGCATGTTCTACTACTTTCTTATATAATTAAGCTGACAAACTTTGTATGAAAAGGGAATGTGATGATATGAAGAAGAAAATTATAGTAGGTATAGCAGCTCTTCTATGTGGCGGCATACTGCTTCAGCAGGGCTACATAGGAGCGCAGAATAGTGCAGAAAAAGAACCGGAGGCTGTTTCCTCCAGACTTCCGGAGAATCATGTGTTTAAAAGAATTGATGAAAACGGTAAAATCATCATCGAGGATACTGCCAAGCTGGAGGCTGAAACGAAAAAGGAACAGGCGGCCAGAGAAAACATGGCAAAGGTAAAGGGAATCGGCGGTGCCAGAGATATTAAATATGGTGTCGTCAATTTCAAGACGAAGTCAGATTCCGGAAAAAACACCAGCTATACCGAGGTAGGTACCGGTTATAGCGGATATACCAACGGATATTATGCTGCCGACGGGGCATTTCTTGGATATGAAAACAATGGTACCAAGGTGAAGTTCATGCTGGCCGGTGTTGTCGGTCTGGTGGATGCCGATGAGGTGGAGATTCTGAATTATGAGGATGAGGATACGGTACAGTCCGTAAACTATTACATATGTAAGAATGGAAATATCTACCATTCCATCACACTGAATATCCGCCAGCCGTATTATACGAGTACAGCGATGGTCGGCAAGCAGCAAAGCTATATGAAGAGCAATACGGTATACTACAGCTATGACGGTCATTATTTCTATACGACCTATCAGAAGATGATTGATGATTACAAGGCCAATACAAGAAAGAATTCAATCAATGCATCAAAGCCGTATTATAATTATTATCAGTATGTTTCATCACGTACAAAAACAAGCTTTACTGCCAGTGATTTAAATGGATATGTGAAGAGCTATCTGGATGACTTGTATAATAGCAAGGATACAAAGATGTACAATATGGGAAAATATTTTATTGATTATCAGAATACATACGGCGCCTATGCACTGGCATCCTTTGGCGTTGCCGTCAATGAGAGTGCATTCGGTACCAGCTCCATCGCGTTAAGCAAGAACAATCTGTTCGGGCACAATGCGGTGGACTCCGATCCCGGATTGGCGAACGGCTATTCATCGCCGCAAAACAGTATTCTGGATCATGATAAATACTATGTGAATCTGTGGTATTCCACGCCGAAATATTCAACCTATCACGGGGCATTCCTTGGAGACAAGGCAAGTGGTATGAATGTATCCTATGCTTCGGATCCATACTGGGGTGAAAGTGCAGCACACTGGATGTGGCAGCTGGATGAATATGTCAGTGGAAAAAGTGATGCGGGCTCCAAAAAGCTGGTCTTCAAGGATCAGGGGGCAATCAATATCCGCAAGGAAGCGACAACCTCCTCAGCAAACCTGTATACCACACCGAAAAATGGAAATATGTCCTTTAACATTCTCGGAAAGGTAAAGGGAGAATCCGTAAGCGGAAGTACAGACTGGTATAAAATACAGCTGGATGTACCGTTGAACAGTGCGAGAACGGCGATTGATTATTCCGGAAACAGCTATAATTTCGGGAATAGCTACGGCTATGTACACAGCTCTCTGCTGTCTGAAAATGGCTATACAAGCGACTCCTCCGGCGGAAGTGACTCAAGCAACAGCAATGCTGCCTATAAGCTGGGGGATGTCAATAACGATGGGAAAATTACCCCTGCCGATTATGTCAAAGTGAAGAACTATATTATGAAGAAATCCACGTTGAGCGGCAAATCATTAACGGCAGCAGATGTGAATAAGGATGGGAAAATCACCCCTGCGGATTATGTGAAAATCAAGAACCATATTATGGGAAAGAGTACAATAAAGGAGTAATTTGATGAAGAAATTCAAACTGAAATTTATAAAAATGGCAGCTGTGTTCATCGTAGTAGCCGGAATATGGAACCTTTCCGGTTTTATACATGCAGCCAGTCTGAGTGTTACGGCCAGTGCAAGCACGATTTATGTCGGTGACAGTGTAACCTTTACGGTAAGTGCAACAGGTGCCGGCTATATCACGGTAAGTGGTGCTGCTAATGGAACTTACTGGCTAGAAAATGGTTCTAAATCTTTCCCGGTTACCGCTTCTTCCGAAGGGACTATAACAGTATCGGCTTCCGGCATGCTTGCTGATTTCAATACGGAAGAAGATGTGACGGTATCCGGCTCTGCATCCGTACAGGTTGTCGCAAGACCGACAGAGACTCCGAAAAACGAGACACCTCAGAAACAGGAGACACAAAAGCCGGAGGAAAAAAAGCAGGAAGAAAAGAAGCTGTCCAGCAATGCCAATCTGGCAAGTCTGAGTATCTCACAGGGAACTCTGAGTCCAAAATTTTCCGCCTCTAAAACACAGTATACCGTAAATCTGAACGGGGATGTTTCCAGTATTAAGGTGAATGCAACAGCTGCCGACAGCAAGGCTGTGGTATATGGAACAGGCACAAAGAGCCTGAAGCCCGGAAAAAACACGATATCCGTCAGTGTTGGGGCAGAGGATGGAAGCACGAAGGAATATACGATTACAGTTAATGTCGATGAAACACCGCTTGTATACGTAAGCTACAATGGAGCGAAGCTCGGCTTTGTCCGCAGTCTGGATGGCGTCGATAAGCCTGCGAAATCCTTTGAAGCTGTGAAAATCAAGGTGGACGGCAAGGAAGTAAAGGCATGGAAAAGCAACCTGCTGAAGAAGACGGTTGTCTATCTGCAGGATGATAAAACAAAGGAAAAGAATTACTATATCTATAATACGGATACCAATACAGTCGAGACTATGCTGCGTCCGATGGCTCTGCTGGGAAACAATGTGTTTGTCGTTGATGTGCCGAAGAATCTCCAGACGCGCGAAGGGATGAATTTCACAACGGTGAAAATCGATAACTATGAACTCAACGGCTGGACCTTCAAGGATACGGCTTTTGAGAATTACGCTTTGATCTATGTCATGGATGAAAAAGGCAACATGGTGTATTACCAGTACGAAGCTACGGAAAAAACGCTGCAGCTGTATTCCGGTGCCGCAACGATACCGCAGAGTGCCTATGATCAGTATCGCAAGGATGTAGATGCGTCGCTGAAGAAGCATAAGCTGGTCATCTATGGCTTGACCGGCGGCTGTGTGGTACTTGCGGGATTGAGTGCATTTCTCTTCTTCCGCAGGAAAAAGACGGTGAAATATCAGAAGCGGACAATCTCTGATTCAAGAAGAGATGCGGAGGCGGACGCTTTGAGAAACATATCCGATGACAATTAAGAGAGGGAAAACCTCTCTTTATTTTAACCTTTGTGCACCTCTTTGAAAAAAAAGAAAAAATTTATGAGAAATCCTTGGAAATGGTTTTTAAACCGCTTAAATTATGATATCATATATGAGTATAAATGTACGCCGAAGGCTGGCTTAGCCAGTGTGGGTAAGGAGGTAACCTTATGAACAAAAAGGAAATATATGCCTCGATAGAAGTAGCGGATCATGAAGTTCGACTGGTTGTCGGTGAATTTTATGAAACGCGGTTTAATATTCTAAGAGTGGAAAAAGCTCCCATACAGGGAATTGAAAAACAGAAAATCATGGATGAACAGAATGTTGTAAACGGCATTATCAAGGCCAAGAAGCAGGCTGAGGATGCACTTGGATATCACATTGAGCGGGTTCTTGCGGCAATCCCTTCTGTCAACGTACAGCGTCATAACAAAAAGGTAAGCGTTGTTCCGGAAGCAAGCAGTAAACGCATTCGTTTAAGTGACATTCAAAAGGGGTTGAATGAAGCGGTCAGCTTTAAACCGGATCCACAGCTGGAACTGGTAAATATCGGCTGCGTCAAATACATAACAAACGGTATCACTTCCAGAAAAATGCCAATTGATGAAACAGCAGAGGTTCTGATCATGAATGTGGATCTGCTGTATGCGGATAAAGAGGTTGTATATGCCTATGCACGCTGCATTGAGAAGGCCGGACTGGAAATTCTGGATGTATGTCTGGATTCCTATGCCATGGCCAATGAAGCAGCGGTATTTGAACAAACAGTTGATAAATATGTCATACAGATTGACCTTGCGAGAGATCATACAACGCTTTCCCTGTTTACACATGGCAAGCTCGTGAATTGTGAAGTTATTGAAGATGGATATGGGGTATGGCTGCAGGATTTGATCGAACAGTATCATCTGAGCAGCAATGTGAGCTATCGGCTGGCACAGAATACCTGTACCTTTGATGCGGACTCCGCAAAGGATCAGATTATCTATATCTGGTCAAAATCGGGTGAGCAGAAGCAGATCAGCGAGAAGCAGGCATGTGAAGCCATTGTTCCTTATGTGAAAAGCTGGCTGAATATGATCAATGAAACCTGTGCTCCGATTATTGAGAGTGGAGATGTGCGCTACCTGTTGAGCGGAGAGGGCTGTGAAATACCTTCCCTGCAGGAGCTGCTGCGCTATCTGAATGCACCTGCACAGATTTATGTTCCGCAGACCATTGGTGTCCGCGACTGTTCCTATGTAACCTGTCTGGGTCTGTTCTACAGCTGGAGGGAGCAGATGGCAATCCGCAGGGATGAGCGTGTATGCTGCAATCCGCAGGAAGTGGAAGAAACCATGGATACGGTTACGAAGAAAAGCTCCGTCGATGAAGAGGGCGGATTTACAAGAAAACTGAAAAGCATTCTGTTAAGCGATAAATAAAAAGAGAGAGCGAGGAATAACGATGAGCGATTTACAGTTTGAACAGGTAGCAAATATTAAAGTGTTTGGTATTGGCGGAGGCGGCTGCAATGCCGTAAACCGCATGGTTTCCGAAGGTGTCAAGGGTGTGGAGTTTTATGTTGCCAACACAGATCTTCAGGCACTGAATATTTCTCCTGTTGAAAATAAAATTGTCCTTGGACGGGAAGTGACCAAGGGGCTGGGTGCCGGGGCGAATCCGGAAATGGGAAGACGTGCTGCCCAGGAAAATGAAAACGAAATCCGGGAAGCGATTAAGGGAAGCGATATGGTGTTTATCACCACAGGACTTGGCGGCGGAACCGGAACCGGTGCTGCACCGATGTTTGCAAAAATTGCAAAGGAAGAAGGGGCATTGACGGTAGGTATCGTTACAAAGCCGTTCACCTTTGAAGGAAAGAAGAGAATGAAATCCGCAGAGGACGGTCTTGCCGAGCTGAAGCAGTATGTGGATTCCCTGATTATCGTATCCAACAACAATCTGATTGAAGTCATTGGCCGTCGTCCGCTGACAGAGGCCTTCCAGGCGGCGGACAATGTGCTGCGGCAGGGTGTACAGACGATTACCGATCTGATTGCTGTTCCTGCACTGATCAATCTGGACTTCGCGGATGTGCGCACCATCATGGAAAATCAGGGCTCTGCACTGATTGGAATCGGTATGGCAGAGGGCGAAGACAAAGCCCGTGCTGCAGCCGAAAAAGCAATACAGTCTCCACTGCTGGAAGCGCAGATTACCGGAGCGAGCAATGCCATCGTTAATATCACCGGTGGAGAATCGATTACACTGTTTGACGCAGAGGATGCCATGGCGCTTGTACGGGAAGCTGCAGGCAATGACATCGATGCGATTTTCGGTGTTGCTATCAATGAAAAGCTTGGAGACTCCATCATCGTAACCGTTATTGCGACCGGTTTTGACAAGGAAGAGGAAGAAGAGGAAGAAATTCCAGCAGCATCCGCATTTACTCAGCCGGTTTCCCGGCCAAGTGCAAGAGTGCAGACAGAGGAAAAGCCGCGGTATCAGGAACTGGAAGAAGATGACCGTGAAGGTATTCCATCCTTTTTCTCCCGTCGTTAACCATCATGATATTTTATTATATTGATGACAGTATGCTGGCAAGAAATGAGTTTGCTACAGCTGTTCTGCATCGTTTTGAATGCTGGATGGAGCATCATCCGGCAGATCTTGTGCTGGTAAGTACAGCGCAAAAGAATCATCCGCAGTTAGAGCACTTTGTGGATGCCATGAAGCGTACGACCGTGCTTGCCAGTCCGGCTCAGTTTGAATTTCAGGGTGTTCGCGGAGATCTTCGCAACGGCTTTCTCTGCGTAGAGGGCTTTCCCGAAATGCAGAGCTTCAGCGGTTCCTTTGTAGCCTATGATACCAAGCGTGCTGCCTGCGAGCGTATCTATCTGGAGCTGTTTATGGAGCATGATGCATCCGATATGGACAGCTTTGTAGAGGAGCTGGAAGAGATGCTCAGTGAGAAGCTGCAGATGCTGCAGAAAAAGAAATCAATCCTGAGCTGAATACGAGGACATGTCATTGCGGCTGTCCTTTTTTTCTTATGCAGAAGCTTTCAGGGCAGATAAAGCTAGGGGTGAGTGCAATCGAAGGCCTATAAGCCAAATGGCTTTCTGCTTTCGGATATGAACATAGGATAAAGCAGATCGGTTTAGATGATGCTCGTATCCCTTCTTGAAAAGTCCCAAAGCTATGAGCTTACTTTTTTCTGTCTGTTTCACAGAGGTTTTGTCGAAGCACACATATATCCTGTACGGGCACATACATTGTGGTAGTGAAGGAGGGTGTATATGCCTTATCGAATGAACATACAGGAGGTAGTTCAGGAAACCTACAGTAATCTGGATAAGGGGCTGAGTGAACAGGAAGCTGCCGCCAGACTCCGGGATCAGGGAAAAAATGAGCTGCTGAAGAAGAAAAAAGAAACTGTCTTCCAGATGTTTCTGGAACAATTTCAGGATCCGATGGTAATTATATTGATTATCGGAGCAATCGTATCCATATTTTTAAAGGAGTATATTGATGCATCCATCATTCTGACTGTGATTATCCTGAATGCCATCATCGGCGTTGTACAGGAATTCAAGGCGGAGAAAGCAATTGATGCACTGGAAAAGCTGTCCACACCAAAGGCTTTTGTTGTCAGAGAGGGCTTTCTCAAGGAAATCGACTCCAAGGAGCTGGTTGTTGGCGATCTGGTGGAGCTGGAAGTGGGGGGATACATACCGGCCGATATGCGTCTGGTGTCATCCGTCAATCTGAAGGTGGAGGAAAGTACACTGACTGGAGAAAGTGAAGCGGTGGAAAAGGATGCGGCCCTTGTATATGATGAGGAAATCAATATCTCCGATCAGAGAAACATGGTCTTTATGTCCACCTATGTTACATATGGAAAGGCCAGAGGCATTGTTGTACGCACCGGCATGAGCAGTGAGGTCGGTAAAATTGCGCGGATGCTGGATGAAACCAAAGAGGACATGACACCGCTGCAGGTGCGTCTTGCCCATCTGTCTAAAATATTGGGAATCGGTTCCGTCGGTATCTGTATTGCGATGTTTGTAGTTGCTGTATTGCAGGGACGAGACCTCTTTGATATGCTGCTGCTTTCAATTTCTCTCGCTGTCGCTGCCATACCGGAGGGACTTCCTGCAGTCGTTACCATTGTACTTGCACTGGGTGTTCAGGTCATGAGCCGCAACAATGCCATTATCCGTAAGCTGCATGCTGTGGAAACACTTGGTTCCGTAAGTGTCATCTGTTCCGATAAGACAGGAACGCTGACACAGAATAAAATGCACGTGGTTTCCTCCTATGCAAACGGTGCCTTGCAGAACCGCAGTGAGGAGCTGCTGCGCGGCTTCTGTTTATGCAACAATGCAACCGTGCAGAAGGAGGAAATCCTCGGAGAGCCTACCGAAGCCGCTTTGATGGCGTTCTGTGAAGAAAACGGGATGCATAAGGACGCAGAAGACCTGTCCTACGTGAGAGTGAATGAGATCAGCTTCGATTCCACACGTAAGCTCATGACAACGATTCATCAGCATGGAAAAGAGTATGTGGCATTCACCAAGGGAGCCCTGGAAAAGGTGCTGGATTTGTGCACACAGGTTCGTATGGATGGCACAACCGTGCGAATGAGCAGCTATGAGAAAAACCGCATACTTGAAGCAAGCAAAAAGGTAAGCAGTGATGCGCAGCGTGTTCTCGCTTTAGCAATGCGCTCCCTGAAAAGTCCGCATGAAAGTGCTGTGGAGAGTAAAATGACGTTTATCGGCTTTGCCGGCTTAATCGATCCGCCTCGCGAGGAGGTACGGGATTCCATCAGGCTGTGCCACAAGGCTGGAATACAGGTTGTTATGATTACAGGAGATCATCCGCTCACTGCATTTGCCATTGCCCGCAATCTGGGAATCGCAAAAACGGAGCAGCAGGTGATCACCGGAAAAGAGCTGGATGAAATGAATGAGGAAACACTGGCGCAGCATGTACAAAGCTATTGTGTATATGCCCGTGTAACACCGGAGCATAAGGTGCGAATCGTCAACGCATTTAAAAAGCATCAGCTTGTCGTTGCCATGTCAGGAGACGGCGTGAACGATGCACCGAGTTTAAAGAATGCCGATATCGGTATCGCTATGGGAAAGACGGGAACTGATGTATGCAAGCAGGCCTCCGATATGATTCTTGCGGATGATAACTTCGCAACGATTGTTGAGGCAGTGGAGCAGGGAAGAAATATATATCTGAATATTCAGAAGGCTGTGCTTTATCTTCTAAGCTGCAATCTCGGTGAAATCATGTCGCTGTTTCTTGCCATTGTCTTTATGCCGCATGTTGTCTCCACCCTATCTGCCATACAGATACTGTGGGTCAATCTTGTGACAGATGCCTTTCCGGCACTGGCGCTTGGCGTTGATCCGATGGATAAATTCATCATGGAAGAAAAACCGCGGGATCGAAGAGAAAGTCTGTTTGCGCACGGCGGTATGATATTCACGATTATGAACGGTATGTTCATCGGTACCATTACCCTGGTCGCCTTCCGTAACGGTCTGGATGTCAGCCCTGCCAAGGCACAGACCATGGCCTTCATGGTATTATCGATTTCCCAGCTGTTCCATGCATTGAACCTGCGCTCCCGTACACATTCCATACTGGAGGTTGGAATCATGCGCAATAAGTGGCTGATTCTGACAATGGTGTTTGGAATCACACTGCAGATTGCAGTCTGCCAGCTGCCAATCTTCAATATGCTGCTGAAAACCGTTCCGCTGGATATGTCCTCGTGGACAATGGTTCTCGGCATGTCCTTCAGTATTATCCTTATCAATGAAATCAGTAAATGGATAGCCAAAGAGAGGTAGCATGTAGCCATAAAAATATGGTATACTACTCCTGTTGACCATTGGCAGGTACATATGACTCTGGTCCTGTGTGCCTGCTTTTTCTATGGTCTTTTTGAAAAGGAGTAGATGTATGAAGCATTTTGAAGAACATGTTGAGGATGTTTCTCTCATTCTGGGCGAAGAGGAATGTTCTGATACAAAACAAACGGATATGATTCTGGATGTCGGGGATCGCCCGCCTCTTCTGCAATGGCTGTTTCTGAGCTTTCAGCACGTATTTGCAATGTTTGGGGCAACGATCCTGGTGCCTACACTGACGGGCTTACCCGTTTCGGTGGCACTTTTTGCAAGCGGTGTGGGAACGCTGATTTATACGTTTGTGACAAAGCGCAAAGTACCCGTATATCTGGGAAGCTCATTTGCCTATATCAGCGCAGTGGTAATTGCAATCAAGGCGATGGGTGGCAGTGTGGATGCTTCACAGACAGGACTGATGCTGGTTGGTGTGATCTATGTAGTTGTTGCATTGATTGTACGTGTTATCGGAAAGGAATGGATCGATAAGCTCCTTCCACCCATCGTAATCGGACCGATGATAGCGGTTATCGGATTGGGTCTTGCCGCGAATGCTGTCAGCAATGCCCAGTTCATTAAGGATGGAGATCCCCGTGCCATGATCGTCGCTATCGTCACCTTTCTGATTGCGGCCCTGATTTCCACAAAAGCAAAGGGATTTTTCAAAATTATTCCCTTTCTGATTGCCATTCTTGGCGGTTATGTGTTGTCACTATGCCTGGGACTGGTTGATTTTCAGGCGGTTGTGAATGCCAAATGGCTGTCCTTTCCTGATTTTATCCTGCCCTTTAAAATTGGAAATTTCCGCACCTATAACCTGTATTTCGGTCCGGAAACGCTTGCGATTTTACCGGTTGCACTGGTTACGATTTCCGAGCATATCGGCGATCATACGGTACTTGGAAAAATCTGCGGACGCAATTTCTTAAAGGATCCCGGTCTGGAGCGTACGCTGATGGGAGATGGTATCGCAACCGCAGTTTCTGCCTTCCTTGGAGGTCCGGCGAATACGACCTATGGAGAAAATACCGGTGTGATCGGTATGACAAAAATAAGCAGTGTTTATGTAACAGGCGGTGCTGCGTGCATTGCCATTCTGCTATCCTGCGTTGGAAAGATTTCCGCCTTTATCTCAACGATTCCCGCCTGTGTACTGGGAGGCATGAGTATTCTTTTATACGGGGTCATTGCCAGCAACGGCCTGCGTGTACTTGTCGATAACAAGATCGATTTTGGAAAGCAGCGCAATCTGGTCATCGCCTCTGCCATGCTCGTCATCGGTCTTGGCGGTGCCATACTTCCTGTAGGAAGCTTCATGACCCTATCGGGAACCGCGTTATCCGCGCTTGTCGGTATCATCTTGAATCTGATTCTGCCCAAAGCGTCTTAATACCTGAAAACAACGTAGCATATGAAAATGGATGAATTCCTGCAGATACCGGGTGTTCATCTGTTTTTATTATGGATTGAAACCAGTAAATTTTCTTATTTGCTATACAGATATAACGTGAATTACGTTATAATTAGGCTATGAACGAGGAAATAAAAAAGGCTTTGACACCAAAGGAAGCAAAAAAAAGAGAAGATGAGAAGAAAACGGCAGCTGCGAAAGGAACGGGAAATACGAAAATTGTGCAGGGATACAACAAAAGAGGATCTGCTGTTTCACTTTATGAAAACATATTCCGTGAAGGAAGCAATGGCGCTGAAGACACTGAACGAATACCATATCGAAATAACCCGGCAACAGATTGACTTTGCAAGGAACAGGATGAAAGAAATCCGGGCGAACAATAAAAGAAAGAGAGTACATAGGAAAGAGCGAAAGCAACGCCTGCTGGAGGAATATGCGATTATCAAAGAAGAATTTTTTTAAAGGAGAAGAGAATGCAGTTTAAACGAATATATGTGGAAATAACGAATACATGCAATCTGTCCTGCAGCTTCTGCATACAAAATCAAAGAAAACCCCGCAGGATGTCAGTTGCACAGTTTTCACATGTCATCAGAGAAATCAAGCCATACACCGGGCATGTATATCTTCATGTGCTGGGAGAACCGCTGTCCCATCCAGATCTGAAAACGTTTTTGCAGATTTGTGATGAGCAGGAAATGCAGGTGAATCTGACAACGAACGGCACCCTGCTGAAAGCATGTCGTGATGTTCTTATGAACAGCAGACTGCGGCAGGTCAATGTATCCCTGCATAGCTTTCCCGAGCATGAGCAGCCGCAGTATCTGGAGCATGTCTTCTCCGTGTGTGAGGAGCTTGCCCAGAAAGGCGTACATATCAGCTATCGCCTGTGGAGTGTACAAAACGGACAGCTATCCGGTGAAAGCACAAGGTTACTGCAGCAGCTGACACAGCATTATCATATATCGCATCCGCAGGAATTTGAAAAGCGTATGCGTCTGGATGTGGGAGATCATCTGCATCTAAATCTGGAATCGGTATTTCAATGGCCGTCCCTGCAGCATCCGTATGTATCTGATTACGGGCGCTGCCTTGGGATGATGCAGATGTGTGCTATTCTAAGTGATGGAACTGTCGTACCCTGCTGTCTGGATTCCAGAGGAGATGCAGCACTTGGAAATATATTCACATGCTCGTTTTCCTCTATTCTTAACAGTGAGCGTGCCGTACAGATGAAAGCGGGCTTTGCACAGCATAACATCGTGGAGGAGCTGTGTAAGCATTGCAGCTACCGCCTGCGCTTCACAGAACATAAGAGAGGAGAAAAAAGTGTATGAAAGAAGAAAGCATTAGAGAATTATCATGTTTTCAGCAGTATGCTACGAAATTGAGCGAGCAGGGTATTGGGATGAAGGCTGCTGAAGCCTGTATTGTAAAGGAGCTGCTGGAAGCGGATAAACAGCTTCCGGAATTAGAGCTTTTGACCAATTCTTCGGTAGTGGAATTCATTATGATGAACATTGTTAAAGATGCAGCACATGAGGAAAAGGACATCACCCTTTCCCGGGTAATGGAAACCATAGAGGAGCTGGCATCTGCAAACACCGAAGAAGAAGCACTTCCGTTGATGACAGAATTTGTCATGAATCTCAGAAGGCTTTTAAAGAAAAAGAGAACACGGGATATCCGCAAGCTTACAACTACAGATAAAAACTATTATGAGATTGAAAATCTGTTAAATGAATTGGATATGCATCTGATGAATGCAAGCTCCTATCCATGGTCACAGGCACTACTTGTGGATGTTTTGAGAAGTGTGGATCTGGATTCCATAACGAAAGGAAATTATGAACGCGCCTATGCGGATATTTATGAAATGCATGAGGATCAGGAAGCCTGTGATGCGTGTTATAATCGTTTAATAAAACACTCTCCTGAAGATGCCAACATTTTATATGGATGGCTGACACAGTTGTGGCAGCGCAGGGACTATGATGCCTGTTATGATATGATTACACGTGGACTACAGCTGCAGGACAGCTTTTTTCAGGAGATGTTTTTGGATATTGCACGGGATATCGCTGAACAAACCGGTGATGACAGTGCCTATGTGCAATGGAAAAAGCAATATGGGAAGAGGGATACATATAAACAGAATTTGACGGATACCCGGGTAAATAAAGTTCAGCTGCCACTGGATACCAGCGCCTATACGGACGCAAAGCCCAATAAGCCGTGTCCCTGCGGCAGCGGGAAGAAATTAAAGGCGTGCTGTAATAAAATACTGGATAAAACAGAGGCACAGGTTGTATGAATATACTGGTAGGAACAACCAACAGAAACAAGGTACGCTCTATACAGCGTTATCTGCAGGCATATGATGTGCAGCTTGTGACACCGCAGGATGTACAGCTTCAAGTAAGGATTGAAGAGGATGGTGCGACACCAATTGAAAATGCAAGGATCAAGGCGCTTGCCTATTATCGCTCTGCCCGGATACCGACCGTTGCCTTTGACAGTGGTCTGTATTTCCTCGATTTGAAAGAGGATGACCCGCTGCAGCCGAAAACACATGTTCGCCGTGTACAGGGCAGAGAATTGAACGATGAGGAAATGATCAGCTATTATCGCAGAATAGCCGCAGATTTCGGTGGACGCCTGCTTTCCGCCTACCGTAACGGAGTTTGCGTTGTGTACGATGAACAGCACATCTATACGTATATGGAGGATATGGAAACGGCAAGAGACTTCGCCTTTTATCTCTGTGACACGCCGCATGAGCAGCGCACACCGGGATGGCCGCTTGATTCTATTTCCATCGATGCAAAAACGATGAAGTATTTTCATGATATGGCAGATACAGAGTATGCAGCTGCAGGGGAGGATGAAAAACGCCTTACCTCGTATAGAAATATGCTGACATTTTATTGCAGGGCATTCCATCTGGAAGAGACATCATAACACCTGTTTTCCAAAGGGAAGGCTGTTTATCGCGTTGGAAAAGGATTTTGTTCATCCTTTTTGCTTTCCGGTTATAAAGAATGCCGGATTCATGGTATAATAACACTCGAAAAGGATGCGTGGACATGGAATTAAAAGCATTGCGTATATCAGAAAAAAAGGCAGAGGTTCTTCATAGTATGCAGATTATGCGGGCAGAGGATCTTTTGACCTGTTATCCGTTCCGGTATGAACATCTGGAGGCGAAGCCCCGGGATACATGGGAAAAGGAAGACAGGATCATCTTCGAGGCGGTTATTGTGAACCGGGCAAGGGTGATCCGTTTCAGGGGAAAACAGAGTGTTACCCGCTTTAAAGTGATGCTGGAGGATGAGGAGCTTGATGTTTCGCTGTTTAACCGCCCCTGGGTGTCGGCTTTTACGATGGGGAAGGTAATCACGATTATCGGCAAATATGACGGAGGAAGCCGTGTCACGGCGCTGCAGTATAATTTTAAGCCTATGAAAGAGCAGCTGGGTATCCATCCGGTATACAATGTTCGTGAGGGGATCACACAGAAGGAGCTGGTCCGCTATATTGATAAGGCATGGCAGGCCCTGCAGAATCAGATTCCGGATGTGATTCCAAAGCCGTATCTGGAGAAATATCGTCTGATTCCCAGAAAGCAGGCCTTGTATTTCATTCATCATCCGTCCAGTATGGAGGCGGTGAAGCAGAGCCTTCGGCATTTGAAATATGAGGAATTCCTGAAATTTCAGCTGAGCATGCAGGCGTTAAAGGCCAGGGATACGGAAATGGTCCAGGGGAGTGCCAAGCAGTTCTCCATGGAGGACGTTATGGATTTAAAGCATTCCCTGAGCTTTTCCCTGACAAATGACCAGAACAGGGTGGTTGAGGAAATTTTACAGGATTTATCCAGTGACAAGGTGATGTATCGCATGGTGCAGGGGGATGTCGGCTGTGGAAAGACGATGGTGGCAGCCTTTGGCCTGTATGCCTGTGTGTTGGCACATAAGCAGGCGGTTTTCATGGCACCCACCGAAATTCTTGCCAAGCAGCATCTCACAAATCTGAAGCGGCTGTTTTCGGACTTTGACATTACCGTTGATGTGCTGTATTCGAGCCTGAAGCCGGCACAGAAAAAGGATGTACTGGAGCGCTTGAAGCATAATGAAATCGATATTCTGGTCGGTACGCACGCCCTGTTTCAGGATGATGTGGAATATTATGATCTGGGTATGGTGGTTGCGGATGAGCAGCACCGTTTTGGTGTTGCCCAGCGAAAGAAAATGCTGGAAAAAGGGGAAAAGGTTGATTTTCTGTTGATGAGTGCAACACCGATTCCCCGTACGCTGGCGATTTCCCTGTATGGCGATATGGATGTGTCCACGATTCAGGAGCTTCCCAAGGGGCGCTCTACGGTTACGACAAAGCTGATATCCAGCCGTTCCATGAGTCCGATTCTGGAAGCTGTGCTGGAAAAAATAGATGAAGGGGATCAGTGCTATGTGGTATGCCCTGCGATTGAGAAAAATGAGGATATGGATATGCGCAACGTGACGGAAATTTATGACGGGATGTGTGCCTCTCTGGGACGGCGGTATCGCATAGCACTGCTTCATGGAAAAATGAATACGCAGGAAAAGGATGCGGTCATGGAGCGCTTCCTTCACAGGGAGGTTGATATCCTCGTATCCACAACGGTGATTGAGGTCGGTGTGGATGTGAAGGCTGCCAATATCATGGTCATATATGATGCGCACCGCTTCGGACTCTCACAGATTCATCAGCTGCGGGGCCGGGTCGGAAGAGGAACGCGTCCGGGATATTGTTATCTGTTAAGCAGCACGAAGGATCCGGATTCCCTGCAGCGGTTGAAAATCTGCGAGCAGACAAGAGACGGCTTTGCGATAGCCCGTGCGGATCTGCAGCTTAGAGGCCCCGGCGATATTCTTGGAACCAGACAAAGCGGTGTTCCGGGCTTTATTCTGGGAGATGTGATTCAGGATGCCAATATTCTGGAGGTCGCGCGTGAGGATGCAGCGGAAATTCTTGCACATCTCGACACAATCGGCTATGAGGAGATAAAAATGTATGTTGAGCATGCAGTTGGGAGTGCCACATATCTGGATTAGTGGTATAATATACAGGAAAACAAGAGGAGATACTAGGTAATGGATACAATATTTGAATGGTTAAAGAATCAGAATATCGCTTATTCCGATAAAAAGCTGATTACACAGGCACTTGTGCATTCCTCCTATGTGAATGAGCATAAGTCCTATGCGCATGATAATGAACGTCTGGAATTTATGGGAGATGCCGTACTGCAGCTATGGACGACAAAGAAGCTGTTTCTGCTGGAGCCGGAGCTGAGCGAAGGGCAGATGACAACCCTGCGTGCACAGCTTGTCTGTGAGGAGGCACTGGCGGAATACAACCGGCAGCTGGGCCTTGGAAAATATCTAATGCTTGGCGTTGGTGAGGAAAAGACGGGTGGAAGACAGCGGGATTCCATTCTGGCGGATATGTTTGAGGCACTGCTTGGCGCGGTCTTTCTGGATCAGGGCATGGAGGCAATCGACAGTATTCTGTCTGCAGTTGTTACACCTGCCATCAGTCGCCCGAAAAGTGAAAAGGTGATTGATTATAAGACGAAGCTGCAGGAGTACATACAGTCGGATTCCCGTAAGACGGTGCATTATGAAACTGTAAACGTTTCCGGACCAAGCAATAAGCCGGAATTTGAGGTTATTGTTATGCTGGATGATATCAACCTGGGACGCGGCAAGGGCTTTTCGAAAAAGCGGGCGGAACAGATGGCAGCCAAGGATGCATTTGAAAAAATGGTAAAATAACAGAAAAGAGCCGTAACAGGTTCTTTTTTTACGGTATAACGGACATGATAAAGTCATAGATGTCTGTGTATAAGCAGAGATAATAGGGGAGTATCAGGAAGCTATGAGACAATCGCTGCAGACATGTGTGAGCATATGAAACCGTAAAACGAAGTGTACCGTCGTTTCAATTCTCATACGACTGTAGAGCACCTCGTTATTGTTTACATGAACCCGATTTTTGCCCCCGAAAAGCAGGAGCTTGTAAAATATTCAAAAAATATCATGTTAAATTTAGGAGTTTTGCCCTTTCCATACGTATATAAGAGTGTATATGCAAAAAAGGAGGATGATACATATGCAAAAATCGAAGGAAAGGGAGTATCCGATCCCCTTTCACAATGATGTATTTTTCAAGTATATGCTGATTGGTGAGGATGCAGGCTCTGCCATGCTGAGAAGCAAAATCATTGAAGAAATTTACGGATTGAAGGTTCAAAAGACACAGGTGCTGAATCCGGAGCTGCTGCCGGAAGCCTTTTTCGGAAAACGAGCGGTTCTGGATGTTGTGTTGGAGGATGAAACAGGTCACCTCTATGATTTGGAAATGCAGGTATCCGGGTATACGAAGGAGGAACAGCTGCGTTTTCAGCAGTATGGCTACCGCCTGGTCGGAAGACAGCTGAAGCAGGGGGATGATTACACAAAGCTGAAGCCGTTTTATCAGATTATTTTCATGTTTGCAATGCCAAAGGATACAGGGCGCATGATTCGACACTACACGGTAAAGGATGAGGATAATCGGGAGGAGCCCAACGGTACACTGCATCGCGCGATTGTGTTTTTACCGATGATCAGGCAGCGTGTAAAGGCGGTCGGAGGCATAGAGAACCTGACGGAGTTTGAAACCTTCTGCTATGTGCTTGCATATAATCCGGATGATGCTATACTAAACATGAAGAGAAGGATGGTGAATGTGGCTATGGAAAAATATAATGAGATGCGCGAGGATGGCTCATTATTCAGCTGGGCGGAATCCATTGAATTTGCAGAGCGAGCAGTACAGGCCAATTTGAGAGAGCAGACAGCAGAGGCTGAAAGGCTCGGACTTGAGAAGGGGTTTCAGAAAGGGCTTGAACAGGGCATTGAAAAAGGTATCGTGAAAGGTTTGGAAAAAGGCATCGAAAAAGGAATGGAAAAGGGTCTGGAAAAAGGGAAAAGAGCATTGTTGAAATCACAAATAGCACACAAATACGGCAAGGAGGATGACTGGATAGATACACTGCCAGATCATCAGGTTGAGGATGCAATTCTTCATATTCTGGAATGTGATACATATGATGCTTTAAAAGACAGACTGAAGGGTAAAGAAGTGAAATAAGTATACACTATCGAGCTGATAGGAAAATCTGGAGCATAACAAACGTAAGGGAGCGATCGTAATCGATAAGCTTCCTTTTTATATTGCAGGGCATGGAAAAGAACAGCTGCTTTTACAGCCGGTTCATTCTTACTTCAGGATGTATATTCAACTTCTATTGATCAATACAATCGTGTTGCGTCTGTATGCTTTAAAGCTACCTGCAATTGAACAGGAACCTTACAAACGGATACGTTTCTGTATAGAAATAACACTTTCGCAAAAAAAGCGATATAGAAATGAAAACGGTATCTTTTTTCATTTACGGATGGGGATTCTCATGTTATAATGCTTTTGCAGTGGTATATACCACTAAGGAGGACGAGATGAAGAAAGATCTTGTGAAAATCGTGACGATAGGAGGCGGCTCCTCTTATACGCCCGAGCTTGTCGAAGGATTTATTCGACGTTACGACGAATTGCCGGTCGGTGAATTATGGCTGGTTGATATCGAAGAAGGACGAGAAAAGCTGGAAATCGTCGGTGCTCTCGCTCAGCGCATGGTGAAAAAGGCAGGATTGCCGATGAAGGTGATTCTTTCCTATGATCGAAGAGAAGCATTAAAGGATGCGGATTTTGTGACTACACAAATGCGTATCGGTCGTTTACCGGCACGTGTTCTGGATGAACGGATTCCTTTATCCCACGGGATGATTGGACAGGAAACCAACGGGGCCGGGGGAATGTTTAAAGCATTCCGTACGATTCCGGTCATACTGGATATTGTAAAGGATATGCAGGAGCTTTGTCCGAATGCATGGATGATTAACTTTACAAATCCGGCAGGTATGGTTACGGAAGCTGTTCTGCGTTATACGGATTTCAAAAAAGTGATCGGATTGTGCAATGTCCCTGTCAATATGGTTGCCGGTATCGCCAATATCCTCGGGGTAGAGGAACATCGTGTGACCATGCAGCTGCAGGGAGTGAATCACCATATCTTTGCGACAGATGTGTTTCTTGACGGCATGAGTGTGATGGATGAGGTTGTAGAGCGCTATGCGAATGTAAAGCCGGAGGATGTGCTGGCAATGAAAAACTTCATATCCCTGCCATATTCCCCTGCCTTTATCCGCGGGTTGCATGCAATACCATGCCCATATCATAATTACTATTTTTTCACAAAGGAACAGCTGGAGGAAGAACAGGAACAATTCGCAAAGGGCAATGTGCGCGGTGAGGTCGTTTCCCGTGTGGAAGAGGAGCTGTTTGAACTGTATAAGGATGAGCAGCTGGATGTCAAACCAAAGCAGCTGGAGATGCGCGGGGGTGCAAAATACAGCGATGCGGCATGCAATCTGATTGCGTCCATCTATACGGATAAGCGTGATATCCAATATGTGGATGTACAGAATAACGGCTGTATCAGTGATCTGCCGGATGAAAGCGCTGTTGAGGTTGCGTGCATGATTACTGCGGATGGGCCTAAGCCGCTGGCTACCGGGGAAATGAAGCCGACGATTTCCGGAACGATTCATATGATCAAGGCATTTGAGCGTATGGTTGTTGAGGCTGCGGTTACAGGAAACCGCGATTTGGCAGTAACGGCATTGAATATGAACCCATTGTGTCCAAGTGATCATCTGGCAAATATCGTAGTAGACGAGCTGATTGAGGCACATAAGGAATATCTGCCTCAGTTTCGTGGGAAGTAGCCATGAGACTGCAGGGGAAGGATATTTATGTTCGCAATCAGACCGCGAGTAGAATTACGGATCTATGCTTTCTGTATCCGGGGGGAACCGCACCACATACCGTAAAGAAGATTCCACCGCATCAGCACCAGCTGGAATTTATTTATGATTTCAGCATAGCAGGCGCAAAGGATCTGGCATTTTATTTTCTTGATGATGAGGATACGAAGTTCATTTTTCATAAGGAGCTTGACGCTGAACATCAGAATCAGCCGCTGTATGTTTACATAACCATACAGGATGGCAGACGCTGTGTGCGAAGGGATCCTCATGGTAAGGAATTGTATCAGGAATAAGGTGAGTACCTGAAAGCTAAACGAAAAGAACACGCATCTGTTTCGGAGTTCTTTCACGACGGTGGGTAAACATGAAACAGGGAGAATGCAACACGATTGTATTTATCAATAGAAGTTGTATTCTCCCTGTTTGCAGACACCCTAAAGTAAGAAAGAATCTGGTTTCGGTAGACGTGTTCTTTTTTAGTGGATGAAAAGCATATCGGTTACATGGAATGGCACAGAAACGGTGGATATTATATATGCTGCCGGAAGAGGCACGCAGAGCCTGTGCAGGAAGGTAGCAGGCAGAGCAACTAGCCTGTAAGCCTTTGTTTATCATGTTAGTTAAGATTTAAAACTCCGGCCTTTGAAAAGGCAAGGTATGACCTTTTCTACTTATGGAAACTAAGAAATGTTTAGATTCCCTAGCCTCCAGAGGTGTCATAAATAGATTATGATACAGGGAGAGAAAAGAGTGATATGCAATAAAACAAAAGATATCCTCTTTATAATGCGGTATGAATCTGCCTTGTGACAATACTTTTGTATGTCTGCATTTTCCATAAGGAATGTGGTTCATGGCTGTTTCCAATGTTCAAAAGGCTTGCAGCCTGCTTCAGCCAGATGCTGTGACCTGCGAATTTTGGCTATCGAAATATGCATAGCTTATTTACTGAATCTGTTCCTGCGGCCGAAAGAGCTGTTGACAGTATACAAATAAAGCGACATAGTCATTGGAAAGCATATTTCAAGCAGTGTCGATACACCGCCATTTAACAGATAAAGCAAAAGCTCGAATACGACGAGCATGGCATAAGGCCCTGCCACCTTTTGAAAAGCAGCTATATCTCTGGTGAGCAGCTCACACAGTATATGAAAAATCAAAAGCACATACAGGATGGTGGATCCCATCGCAAGGCGAGTATGCCATTTTGACAGTGTTGCATGTACATAGGGGGCATAGGGAAGCAGTACGGAAAATACCATACCGAGACAGCTGAGTAAAAGTACAAGCCAACCCAGCCTGTTGCGGTATTCAAGGGAAGCCATCCATTTTCTCGTATACACATAAAAGTATAAGGCAGCGCTGGCCGCCCATAGTATCAGATACCAGCGCATATGCAGTGCATTACCCAGATGGGAAAGATTTTGTGAAAGTGGTTTGACAAACCACAGGGTATTGAGATTGATGATCCAGATTCCCGCAATGCATAATGTTTGATTTAGGCGCATGAGCATTCTCCTTTACAGCAATCTATTATACCATTTGAAAAATGTGAAAAAATGTGAAATCATGAAATTTTTAGGAGTTTCATGTTTTTTTTACGTATTTACTAGTGTAAAAAGCAAGTCGAGGTGATAAAAATGGATGCTATGTTAAAGCATATGGAGGTTCGTGATGATGGTTTTCTGGAGGTGGTGTTAAAGCGGACAAAGGATTTTGATGAGTATATCTTTCAACAGATTCATAAGGATGAGCGCTGTCTGCTCTGTGTGCGTGATCCCCGCAGCAAAACCAGGCTGTATTATGATACGAAGGGGTATCTGACATTAAAGGAGTATTTACAGGCGCATCTGTTTGCGGAAAGAGAGCTGTTGCCGTTTCTGCTGTATGTACTCGAGGATATGGTGCAGGTAAATGCCGGAAAGCCGGTATCCATGCGGCTGGAGCATGTATTTCTCAGCTATGACGGAGGTCTTTTGCGCTTTCTTGTATTTCCGCTGGTTGTGGACAACTGGCTGTTTCAAAAGGAGGAGCTGAAGCAGTTTTTAAAGGATTTACTGGATTGTGTCCGTGTAACACAGGATTTTGCGGCACTGGGATTTCTAGGCTATTGCCTGCGCAGCGAGGATCTGACGCTGCCTCAGGTTTTACAGGGGCTGCATGATTTGCAAGCTGCACAGGCTAAGCCTTTGGGATTATTGGAAAAGCTGTTTCATATCACAAGGGAAGAACCGTTTCAGGTACGCGATCTGCCCGCTCCCAAGACGATGGCTGTACCTTCCTTTGCGATCGCAGAGGAGAGTGGCGGCTATGCGGTACAAAAGGAACTGGAGAGTCCGACACAGGAGCTGCTTGCACAGGATTGCAGCTGTCTGGTGGATCTGAAGTCATGGAACAGCATACGTGTGGATAAGGCGCAGTTTACAATCGGGCGGGCAAAGGACAATGATCTGGTGCTGAGTGGGAAAACGATATCCCAGCATCACGCCTGCATCGAGGAGGGTGTGCTGAAGGACTGTGGCAGTGCCAATGGCACATATATCAACGGTGAAAGAATAACATCCCGTGAACTGAAGGATCAGGATGTCATACGGTTTGCGAATCTGCAGTTTCGCTGGCAGAAGGAGGAAATCGTATGAATCTGCGCTACCAGATCTGTGCCTGCCTGTATCAGGGAACGGCCTGTGAGGTGTTTCTGGTACGGGATATCGTGACATCACAACTGTATGCATTGAAACGCATTGTACGGCATCATGCAAAATTTTCAGATGCTTATCTGCGGGCGGTATATCAAAGAGAGGCATGTATGCTGGGATGGCTGCAGCATGAGCGTATCCCGCACCTGATATCAGCATTTGAGGAGGAACAGTACCGCTGTATTCTGATGGAATATATTCCCGGTGTTTCCTTATCGCGTATACAGGGCTGCAGCAGCGAGCAAAAGCGTCTGCAGTGGTGCCTGCAGCTGGGAGAACTTCTCCAGTATCTCCATGAGCAGCAGATTGTACATCTGGATATCAAGCCGTCCAATCTGCAGTACTGGAAGGGAAATGTCTATCTACTGGATTTTGCGACCAGCCGTTTTCTGCAGGAACAGGATGTTGCAGCCGCGGTGTCTCCCCGGCTATTCTCCCAAAGAGGCTGGTACGCTGAACTGTGATGAGCGAAGTGATATTTACAGCTTTGGAAGAACCTGCCATGTCCTGCGTCATGGACAGTTTCCTGCAGAAGGTGCATGCAGGGATGCATTGGATGCGTTGCTTCTGCACTGCTGTCAGGAAGAAAGGAATCAGCGCTTTAGCAGCATGCAGGCTGTTATGAAAGAGCTCGTAAGGCTATGCGAAGGATAAAGCTCTGTGTGTTGCAGGACAAGGGCATACAAACGGTTCTGCTGATAAACCAGCGAAAGACGGTGCCTGTTTATCAGTATCGGAATGTTGCGGTGCAGGCAGTATGGAGAATAGGCGGATGGAGCTTTCATGTTACGCAGTCTGCTTCTCCTCTGTATCAGCTGCATAAGAAGGAAATAGAACCGGGCTTTCATTGCGTGATTGCACTAGAGGGGCAGCGGATACGCTTTTATGCAGAAGAACTGTGTGCAAACGCTCTGCGCTTTCATGGCTATGCCCTGGCGGGCATTGTGCATATCGGGCGTTCCTCCACACAGGAGCTGTGTCTGAAAAGTGCTGGAATATCTCTATGTCATGCGCTTTTACAAGCGAAGGATACGGAGTGGGAGCTGGTGGATCAGGCGAGCACCAATGGCTGCTATGTCAACGGGGAGCGCATTACAAGGCATACAGTAGTGCCGGGCGATGTCATTTACCTCGGGAATGTGATGCTGCTGATGGGAAAGGACAGTATCTTCGTTCCAGAGCAAATAGCGGATACAAGGCTTTCTGAAATTTCCTATTGCAAAGCTGTCATAGAGGAAAAGGAAGCAGGCACAGCCATATGCCTGACACCGGAGCCTATGCAGAAATTAACGATGGAAATCGAGCTGCCTCTGGCCAAAGGCACACAGGAAAATCTTCCTGCAATCTTTGTACTGGGACCCTCCATTACCATGGGGCTTTCCTCCACCACAATGGGGATGTTTTCCTTCTGGCTGGCAGCAGAGCGAAAGCAGGATTTGCTTTCTGTGGTGCCGACACTGCTCATGTCCCTCAGCATGGCGCTGGGAACAATCCTTTGGCCGCTGCTCTCTAAGCGTTATGAGCGAAAGCAGCAGCGCAGAAAGGAAGAAAAACGATGCTATGTGTACTCCTGCTATCTGCTGGAGGTGAAACAGCGTATTCAACAGGCAATGCAGGAGGAGACTGCATATCTACAGCACTGGTATCCGCCGGTTTCCAAGCTCTGTGTCGATTTTCTTGCTCAACAGCCGTATCGTCTTCGCTGTGTGAATCATGCGGACTGGCTGCATGTGGTGCTGGGACAGGGCAGCTGTCCTGCGGGCATTGATCTGCAGATTCCTCATGTATCCTCCATGACGCAGGATGTGCTACTGGATAAACTGCACGGATTGCAGGCTGGTCAGTTCAGATTGGAAAATGTCCCCATCGTGGCAGATCTTCGCGAGTGTCAGTCTCTGTGTCTGGAGGGCGAACAATCCGTATGTATCGACACGCTGCTGAATATCCTGCTGCAGCTGGTCATACAGCAGTCGGAAAAGGAAACCCGTATCTGTATCGCTGCGGATAAAGCGCTGATTTCAAGGGAAAAGCTGTTCTGTCTGCCACACCTGTTTGTGGACAGGCAGCGACTGCTTGTATGGGATGAGACAAGCGCAGGCCGCTGCAGGCGTCTTTTGGAGGCAGTGGTGGACGATGAAGGTATCAAGGATGTCATCGTTTGTATTCTGGAGCCGTGTCTCACCGATTCTCTGCAGCTGCCTGCGCATGAAAAAATTCACCAACTGCGCTGGAGCGATACGCTGAACAACGCTGCTGATCTTCAGCTTCAGATAAACGGCCGCAGCGTGCAATGGTCGCAGCGTCATGCGGATTTCACAATCGATACATGCACAGCAAGGCAAAGACGTGCTGCCTTTGTTCAACGCTCAGCGTATCCAAAGGATAGTGCACGGGGTAAGAAAATGCTGAGCTTTCTAAAGCTGTTTCACTGTCACAGTGTTGAGGAGCTTCAGATAGCCTCCCGCTATCAGGGGAGTGATGCTGCGAAAAGTCTGCGCGTGATCATCGGACAAAGTGCAGACGGCGGTGAGCTGTATCTGGATGCGCATGAACACAGCCACGGACCGCATGGATTGCTTGCGGGAATGACCGGCTCCGGCAAAAGTGAATGTCTTCTAACCTATCTGCTGTCGCTGGCTGTTACGTTTTCCTGTCAGGATGTCAGCTTTCTGCTGATTGATTTCAAGGGGGGGACAATGGCCAATGCTCTGGCAAAGCTGCCGCATACCGCTGGTATCATTACGAATCTGGATAAGGGCATTCTGATGCGCTGTATGTGTGCAATAGAAGGCGAGCTTACCCGCAGACAGCAGCAGCTGGCGGATACAGGGGAGCGGTATGGAATCAGCAGTATGGATATCGATAAATACATGCAGCTCAGAAAGCAGCATCCCTCCCTTACGGCGATGCCCCACCTGTTTCTGGTAGCAGATGAGTTTGCCGAGCTGAAGCAGCTCTTTCCGGCGGTTCTTGATCATCTGCGTCAGTGTGCCAGAATCGGAAGAAGTCTGGGTATCCATCTACTGCTGGCAACACAGAAGCCCTTCGGTGTTGTGGATGAACAGATTTGGAGCAATGCACGCTTTCGTCTGTGTTTAAAGGTTGCCGATCGCAATGACAGTATGGATATGCTGAAAAAGGACTCCGCTGTCCATCTGCAGCATCCCGGTCAGCTGTTTTTACAGGTAGGACATGATGAGGTCTTTGTGCAGGGGCAAAGTGCCTGGACACAGGCACCCTATGATCCCTGCGGAAAGGAGGCATCGGATCTGTATCTTTCCTATTATGACAGTGACGGGAATATGCAGGATCTACCGATGGCAGGCGGTACGGTGGCAAAAACCGAGCTGGAGGCGGTTTGTGATGCACTGTGTGCTATCAGCACAGAGCGTGCCGCTCCTTTGTGGATGCCGCCATTAAAGCCGAATCTGCAACAGGAGGAGCTTCCGGCTAAGGAAACTGCATTGACCCTTGGTTTGCTGGATGATCTTGTCCATCAGCAGCAGATTCCCTTTTCCATGTCCGTGTGGGACGGACGCAACCTCGCTGTGTGCGGCATGGTGGGGAGCGGGAAAAGCATGTTTGTGGAAACGCTGATTCAAAGCTGTCTTGTGAAGTCTGAGAACATACTCTATCTGTTTGATTTCGATAAGCCGCTGTTCATGAAATATGCGCAGTACCAGCAGGTTGCCGCTGTATTTCAAAGAGAGGATGCAGAGGGAATTCAAAGCTTTTTCAGCTTTATGAGGCGCATGATAAAACAGCGCAGAGCACGAAGAAGCGAACAGGGAATCCTTTGTATTCTTCATAATTATGAAGTGTTTCATGAACTGTATCAGGAGCTGGAGGAGGAACTGCTTTATCTGCTGCGCGAAGGAAAAAAATACGGCATTGTATGCTGTATCACAACGGCTGTTCTGCAGCAGATTCCCATGCGTATACAGGCCTGTCTGGAAGACTGGTATGCCCTGCAGTGTGCACAGCATGAGGATTACAGCTATCTCTTCTCCTGTGAACAACGCTGTATTCCGCTGACACAGCCGGGCTGTGGTCTTATGAAATATAACGATACTCTCTGTATGTTTCAGATTGCCGTTTATCGCAAGGAGGCATGGATGAAGGCATCCCGTTCGCAAACACCGCCGGCTTATGCTGTTCCACGTATGCCGGCACATGTTTCCCATCCTCTTGCAATGCAATGTGACAGCAGCTTTTTGGGCAGGGAAATCAAAACGCAGGAGGAAATTTATACAGCCTATCCCACAGGGCGCTGTCTGTTTCTTCTGGCTGCCTACCGTCTGAATGACAGCTTCATTTCCCTCTATCTGAAGCAGCTGGAAACTGGAGGCAGTGTCCATATATTCAGCCCGCATCCGCTTGCGAAACGAAAGCCGTCCTCCTTGGATACGCTTGATCGACTGCTGAAGCAGCCGCAAAAGCAATACATCGTATGGCATCAGCTGGATGAGCTGACTCTGGATACAGCCTTCATGAAGAAACTGCTGGAGGCAGAGCAGCTGCATCATATTTTTATTGAAACCATACCTCATCTAAGTGCGTATTCCCTATGGGACTGGTATGCACCGGTATGGCTTGATGCCGCTGTTCTATGGATGGGAAAAGGATTTCAGGAGCATTCCTATACGTTAAAAAGGAATGTGCAGACAGATAAAATACTGAAAAGCAAGGAAGCGATTTACTGGGAGGAGGATACATGCAGAATACTGCAGCTATGGGAGGTCGAGGAAAATGGATGAAAGAATACTGGTGGAGGTGTATGTACCAGCGGTGCAGCAGGGTATGGAGGTGCTGCTTCCCGCACAGGCAAAACTGGGTGTTGTACACCGCTTTGTATCACGGTTACTGGAGGCTGCCTGGCATTTGGAAAAGGGCAGTCTAAAGGATGCTATATGGTATCTGGAGCAGCAGGACAGCATGCCGGATTTCGCATTGTGTGTAAAGGATGCCGGCATTCGCAACGCAGAACGCATCATCATCTTATAGGAGGAATGAAATGAGTATAAAAATACAAGTGGATCCTGCCAGACTGGACAGTGCGGCAGGACAGATTGAGCAGCAGACCCTGTCCTACGAAAAGAATTACCGCCGTTTATTTCAGGAGGTGGCGGCGATGGGCAGCGGCTGGCAGGGAAAGGATAATCAGGCCTTTGTATCACAGATTCAGGGGTTTGAAAAGGACTTTCAGCAGATGGCGGCACTCATGCGCGAGTATGCGGCTTTTCTCAAGCTGAGTGCCAAGACCTATCGACAGACACAGGATGAACGAGCACAGATGGCCCGCCGTCTGGTCAATTAGGAGGTGTATCATGGATCAGCTACAAATTACACTGGCACAGGTAACTCAGACAGCTGCCAGTATCCGTTCACAGAATCAACAGCTGAATTCCTGTCTGCAGGAAATCGGTACTTCAATGAATCAGCTTGCTGCCTATTGGCAGTCTCCGGCTTCAGAAAAAATAAGATCCCGCTTTCACGGAATGCTGCCGGTTTTTGACAATTATCGGTCAATTGTCGAATCCTATGCAAAATTCCTTGATCAGACGGTATCTACCTATCAAAGCATGGAGGCACAGCTGAATGCCAGTGCCGAAGGCTTCTAGGATTCTTATCCAGACCATGGCAAACGGCTACTTGCAGCAGCTGTATGCATTGCAGACACAGCTGCGCCAGCAAACCGTCATGCTGCCAAGTGCAGCGCAGGGCGCAGAGCTTCCCCTGCTGCAGCGACAGTATCGCAATATCCTGCATAATGTGCAGGAACAGATTCGGATATGTGAGGGTCTGCGTATGCTGTAGGCAATAGCCGAATGATGAAGATACATACCGGAAAACTGCTGCAGCTTCAGCAAAGCACACAGCAAACCTGGAAACAAAGCAGCCGCCTGAGTGCCTCTGTTTACCAGCTCCAGAATATTCTGGGACAAACAACGCAGCTAAACCGTTTATCTGTCCTGCAGCGACAGCTGTCTGCTCAGCTGTATCAGCTGCAAGCCTTTTTCCATGAGTCACAAATGCAATATGAATCGATGGAGCAGCGTCTTCTGAAGCAGGCTGGACAGCTGCGAACAGCAGCATCCCTATCCAGTGACAGCGATTGGTCGGATGCCTGGTATACACGAAAGGATAGCTGGAAAACCACCCATCGCACACATACGACCTTCGGCAATGGCAGATCTATTGTCGATTATGCGAAAAACGGTATCTGTGCCGGAATTTTCGGCGGCTTTGATGCCTTTCGCTATGCAGTGGGAAAAAACAGCAAATATACATCGGCAAATGCCCAGTTTACACTTGGCAGTGCCCACATGTCTGTGGATGGGAAGGGGCTGCTGTATGATGACGGCACCTGGAATCCGCAGCTGCAATTGGAGGCGGAAGCAGAAGCTGCGCTCGCTCAGCTGAAAGCCGGTTTTGATATCGGAACCTCGTATGTGCATGCCGGAATTGAGGCTTCTGTAGGAGTCGGTGTTGCCAAAGGAGCCGCAAAGGCAGTGATTAAGAAGGATGAGGTTACGCTGAAGGGCGAAATCGGAGTGGCGGCCGTACAGGGGGAGGTAAAGGGCAAATTCTCTTTGTTTGGCGCAGACATAACGCTGAGTGGTACCGGTGAGCTTGGTGCTGCCGGCGTTGGTGCAGAGTTTTCCAGTAAAACAGGGGAAGTGGAGTTTGGCGGAAAGGCTTCACTGCTTGCAGGTCTGGGGTTTAAAGTTAAAATCAATTACTGATGGGAAGGTATAAGGAATGAAAAAGGAAGCATTACGAAATATTCTGCCTCTTGGCAGTGTAATCACCCTGAAGAAAGGGCGAAAAAAACTAATGATTATCGGTAGAATTCAGGAGGAGCGTTCCAGCGGTATCCTGTATGATTATGCAGCGGTGCTGTATCCGGAAGGCATACTGGATGCCTCCGAGCTGTATATGTTTCAGGGAGAGGACATTGACCGCATCTATCATGTCGGGCTGCAGGAGGAAGAGGAATTCGCCTTTCGCAGCTATATGGAACAAAAGCTTAAGGAATTGAAGCTGCTGGAATAAGCTGTTGGATGCCCTGAAGAATCAAAACACGTCCGCATCTCTCAATAGAGAAAGGACGTGTTTTATATAGGATAGGCGACTGACGGAAATTCAAGCAGCATGTTCATTCGATAAAAGAAAAAAGCTGTGCCCGGAAATGAATCCCAAACACAGCATTATCTGTATATAAGTGCTATCGAATGCTGAAGGAAAGCAGTGCAGCCAGTGAAATAGCAAGTCTGGAATATCGCACTCTTCTTCCACCCTGCAAAAGAATTTCGCTGATGGCGCAGTATTTATCAACAGCCTGCAGAACCCAGCCCTCCTTTGTTTTGGGGCAGCGCAGAGTCATCGGCCACATATGGTGTACGATAGCATCTTCGATAATCGTATTAACGAAGGTTGCCTTACGTGCATTTTCCAAAGCAATCTGCGGATGTACGGCACAGTGTCTTCCTTCAATGGGACGCTCCTCCTTATCCAGATTTCTCCAGTCATAGTGATACAGATCATGAAGAAGGCCGGCCCTTGCGGCGCTGCAGGAATCCAGATGGAATCGCCGTGCTATCAGAAATGTATAATAAGAGACATTCAGCGAGTGCTGAAATCTTGATGTATTCATATGCTGTGTAAATGCTTTGAGGTCCTGTACATCATGCAGATGCAGCAGATCCCGGATACAGCTCAGATACTCCTGAGCCAGATCATTGTCGGCGTTATTCAAATCAATTCTGGAAAAAATCGCTTTTTGCATTCCATGACCACCTTTTTTACATTGACATTACTATAGCACTACTCTGTGAATAAATCATGTGAACATTTTGTGATTTTTATTTTCACAGACAATTCATACTATGCAAAGACTGCAAAATGGGGTATCATAAACAGGCAAAGACATGGAATGAACAGGAATGTCTATCAAAAGGAAAGAGGGAGCTTATGCCGGATTTTGAAAAGGTGATTGTCCACGTTTTGGACTGTGAACAGAATACATGTATTATGAGTACCGCCTGTATGCAGGAGCTGCAGCCAGAGGTTGAAAAAATGATGCAGACCAAGGCATCCAAGGTTTTTTCAAGCTCCTCCAAAAAAAGCGGAAAATTCAAGGAAGGCTCGCAGGTTAAGCAGTGGCTGGACAGCTATAAGCTGCAGGAACAAAGTTTTGAACAGCTCAGTGAGCTGCTTGCACGCCATATATTCGATGCGAAGCTGCGATGTGCCTTATACTATCCAAGCGATCTGCTGATTGCACAGGTGATGGAAGAGGGAAGGCGCTATCTGCTGGTCATCGACAATGCGTACAGTGAGGGAATTACACATACGCTTGTACAGGAGGAAGCCGGTATGCGGAATGAAATCATCCCCTATCGCACGCTGTTATCCTCCTCTCTGGTCAAGGCGGATAAGGCATTTCTCGTAGAGCTGAGTGATTATGCGCTGCATTGTGTGGAAAGCAAGGTTGAAATCGAAGCGGAGAAGGTGAATTTCTTTGCGGATATCATACTGGAAAGCACAACCTCCCCATCGTATAAGGAAGCGGTATCCTCACTGGCGAAAATCACAGAGGAAATCAGCGGTAAATACGATTTGGATCAGATGGAGGTCGTTCCGAAAATGAAAAGCATCATCAAGGAGAATATTGAGCAGCAGACACCGATTGAAATTGAGGAGGTCGCAGAGCTGCTGTTTGCAGAGAAGCCGCTTGCCCGTGATGATTTTCGCGAAGAACTGCGCAAGCAGGGCGTTGAAAAGCCGATTGAGGTGGAATATGTGAAGCCGGCACGCTCGGACAAGGTACAGAAGATAAAAACAGACAAGGGAATCGAAATCATTATTCCGGTGGATTATATGAATTCCCGTGAGTTTGTGGAATTTAAAAATCAGCCGGATGGAACGATTTCCATACAGCTGAAAAACATCACCCGAATCACAAGTAAATAGTTGCATCGATAATAAGGATAGTACGTTTGAGGATATGAAAAAACACATGACAGCAGGATTTAGAAATATAAACTGCAGCATGTGTTTTTTTGTCTTATAACTACTCGATCAGCGCAACGCCACTGACACCTTCCACCTCATCCAGAAGAATCGCCTCAATACCTCCCTGAATGGTATCGTCGATGGACATGCAGCCGACGCATGCTCCCAGAAGACGCACACCGACAATGCCGTCCTCAAAGGATACGAATTCAACATCGCCGCCGTCTCTTTGTATGTATGGACGTATTTTTTCAATGGTTTGCTTGATTTCATCTATCTTAGTCTGCATCCTATTCCTTCTTTCTCTAATGGATAAGCTGATACATGGACAGGGATACCAGTATGCCCAGCAGGATACCTCCAAGTATTTCAATGAATTTATGGCCGAGAACGCTTTTGATCTTCTCGTGATAGATCGGATCGTTGAATTTCAAACCCTTCAATGTTTCCAGATCGCTGATCAGCTGCTTTGTCAGCTGGATATTTCTGCCTGCGTAGTAGCGGACATTGGCTGCATCGTAAATAACGATGAAGCTGAATACACAGGTAATCGCGAAGAGGGCGGAATCAAAGCCTTCATTCATGCCGATCGCAATCGTCAGGGCTGTTACCGTAGAGCTGTGTGAGCTTGGAAAGCCTCCGCAGGCGATGCACTGATGCACATCCAGTTCCTTGGTACGGAAATAAAGCACGATCGGCTTTAGAACCTGGGCGATGACATTTGCCAGAAGGGCAGCCACCAGGGGGTAAATCGAACTCATGTCTGTATCACCTCATATAGTCCAGAGTGCTGTATGTATAACGTTTCGCTGCTGTTTATGCAGATATATGGAACTAGAAACACGGTGGAATCATACCCATGGTATTGCATGGGAATCTGTGTATTCCGCATCCATTATCAGCAGTTACCGGCGAATCATCAGCCTTTTATGCTCTCTGCCATATTATTATAACACAAAATCAGAAAAGATATGATATAATAAGCATGATGAAATGAGGTGAGTGGATGCATTATATGGTTGGAGAGGTCGTGGAAGGTGTCGTTACCGGAATCAAGCCCTACGGCGCATTTGTTTATCTGGACAGCAAGCACAACGGATTGATTCATATTTCTGAAATCAGTGAGCGCTTCGTGCGGGATGTGCATACGTATGTCAAGGTCAATGAACGTGTAAAGGTGAAAATTCTGGATGTCGATGAAGACGGCATGCATTTCAAGCTGTCCTTGAAAGCTGTAGAAGCAAATAAAGCTCGTTCCATGCGAAAACGCAGATTCGTCCACGAATTGCCGCAGATGAATATCGGGTTTACTTCACTGGCGGAGCATCTGGATCAGTGGATCGAAGAGGCAACAAAGTAAAAGGAGAAAACGCATATGATGAAATTAGACACAAAGCATGCATTTTTGAAGGAAGACATTGCAGGTTATCAGGACATCGTTACCAAATGCCATGAGGATCTCCACAACAAGACCGGCAAGGGAAACGACTATGTCGGCTGGGTGGAATGGCCAAACAATTATGACAAGGAAGAGTATGCAAGATTAAAGAGCGTTGCGGCTGACATCCGCGAAAAATGCGATGTACTGATGGTTTGTGGTATCGGTGGTTCTTATCTGGGAGCCAGAGCTGCCGTTGAAATGATCAATGGAATGTACAGTGATAAAAAACCGGAAATCATTTTCTTCGGTAATACATTCTCATCCACGTATATTGCGCAGGTTATGGAGTATATCAAGGATAAGGAAGTCGCAGTCAATGTAATTTCCAAATCCGGTACAACAACGGAAACCGCGCTGGCATTCCGTCTGCTGAAGCAGTTTATGGAAGAAAAATACGGAAAAGAGGAAGCCGCAAAGAGAATTGTTGCGACAACGGATAAGGCAAGAGGCACGCTGAAAACGATTGCCGATAAGGAAGGCTATGAAACCTTTGTAATTCCGGATGATATCGGTGGACGTTTCTCCGTCATCACACCGGTTGGACTGTTTCCAATCGCTGTGGCAGGTATTGATACCGATGCTATCATGACCGGTTTGAAAAAGGCTTATGAAGATTTAAAGGATCCGGATTTAAGCAAAAACGATGCCTATGCCTATGCAGTAAGCCGCCGTATTCTGGAAAATCAGGGAAAAGATGTGGAAATGCTGGTAAGCTATGAAACACAGATGACGATGGTTGCGGAATGGTGGAAGCAGCTGTTCGGAGAAAGTGAAGGAAAGGAATGCAAGGGAAATCTGCCGACAAGCGCAAACTTCTCGACCGATCTGCATTCTCTGGGACAGTTTGTACAGGACGGAAAGAAGGTTCTGTATGAAACATTGCTGCTGATTGACAAGCCAACGCTGGATCTGAACTTCCCGGAAGATGCGGATAATCTGGATGGCATGAATTATCTGGCAGGAAAATCCGTTGACTGGGTAAACAAAATGGCGTGTCAGGGAACTTTGGAAGCACACGAGGAAACAGGCGGTGTTCCAAATCTGATTCTGACACTGGACGATATGAGTGCGGAAAGCTTTGGCTATATGTGCTATTTCTTCTTCAAGGCATGTGCCATTACCTGCTATATGCTGGATATCAACCCGTTCAATCAGCCTGGCGTAGAGGTCTATAAGAAGAATATGTTCCGTCTGTTGGGGAAAAAATAGGACGGGCAAAGATAAAACGTTTGCTGAGCTTGTGAAACAAAAGGGTATATAGGAAGTACGGAAATAAGAACAGGTCAAGCTCTATTTGTATCATTTGTGTATAACGGGATGTTTCCAAACTGGAAATATCCCGTTTTCAGAAGAAAGGGAGAGCTGCAATGTGGAAGGAACGAACAGAAAAAAAGAAATTTGAGGAAGGCTTTGCGGAAGAGAGCAAGGAAATTTATGCACTGACACAGGATGATGCTGGCTCCTGCCGCATGAAAGGGGAAAGCTGTTGGACAGCCAGTATGCGACTGCTTGCCCACATAGATGGTAAAACTGCAGAGCTGAAGCAGGAGAAAAAGATACTGCAGTGGATGCTGAGTGAAAAGGAAAATGAAAAACCGGGAAAAGTGTTTCGTTTGAAAAAGGAAACGATTTATCGTTTAAAGGTGCGGGAATCCCTGCCGAAAAAAACGATGTGGTCAAATCAGGAGATTCCTGCCGGTGCCTGTCTGCTGCTGGTGGATGTACTGGAGCGAAATGTAAAACAGCCGCAGCTGCAGGAGCTGCTGAAGGAATATCAGAAGCCTGTCTTTTTATCTCTGCCAGATACCTGTCAACTGCAGCTGAACCGTTCCCTGTCCATGTTTCAGGGGGAGGGGGAGTGGAATGCGCAAAAGGCAGAGATTTTACTGGATACAGATGAGCATGATGATAAGCGTGCGGATAAGGCATTAACTGTTTTTCGCAGGCTGCAGGAGGATGCCGCTGCATGGGATAAAAAAGCCCGCCGGTACGCTGCTGAGCAATTAATCAGCTGTGCAATTGAGTGGCAGGATGAAGACGAAGATGAGCTGTGTGCTGATGAATTTATACGTCGTATCCGGATAGAGTCTGTCAACGTGTCACAGGATGGGGAGTTTGAATTGTATTATGATGACGGCGATATATTTGCAGGACATGTTATCATTGTCAGCGGAAATATGGAAAAGGGGTTGTATGACGCCCAGTTTGCGGGTTAGTTATATAGAAAACGGACAGACTGCTCTGTTCGTTTTTCTGACTGGGAAGGCTCTTATAATGGCAAAAGAAAAAGCAAATCGTTATCATAAAGGCGATTTGCTTTTTTCTGAAATACCGGTATTTCAGAATGGGTGCATTTATTTACAAATGACTACACAGGTAAGGATAGAGAAGATCTCTTGCAGTTCGCTATCCGGTTAAGGCTGTCATTATTTCTTGCGCATACTGATACCGCTGACGATGCCGTAGGTCACAAGCCATGTGACGGCGATAAGTATCCAGCCGGTTCGCCATGCCTCTTTACCAAACAGCATTCCCAAGCCGACATAGAGAATGGAAGCACAGCCAATGGTGACATAATACAGCCAGGAAAAGCGTTCTCCATGCTTTTTTTTGCGATATGCCTCGTTATCAACAAGCAGTTCATATGTGTCCATAGAGCAGCCTGCATAAATAAACAGGAAGACAGCAGTGGAAATCAGCAGCAGATAGACAGCATCCAGCAATCCTTCCTCCATATGCAAAACATCCTCACTGATCATCGCGATGATGCAGCTGAGAAATATCAGCAGCAGTCCGCCGATAATAAGACGCTTGAATTTTTTCTGCAGCCCGTCATGTTCACCCTTCAGCTCCTGCAGATAATCGTGATCAAAATACAGTGGCTCCTGTTTGAGTATCTTGTATTCATCCTTATCGAAGGAAAGGGATACAAACACGGCGATTCCCAGGGCGATGATGAGCATTGAAAAGACACTCATGACATCCTCCAGCTGTGGGAAAATAAGAATCGGCAGCCCGGAAAGAATGCAGAGCAGCGTCCCGACAGCAATCCGCAGCGTAATTCTTTTCTCCTGCTGCAGATAGCCCTGTACACATTCCCGACTCGCATAAAATCCCTGTTCCTGCGGCTGGTCTCCTCCTTCGTCCTTTAACAGATAATCCATAGTTACGGAAAAGATGTTTCCAATCATCAGCATTTTCTCCGTTTCGGGATAGCCCTGATCATTCTCCCATTTGCTGACAGCCTGTCTGGATACGTGCAGACGAGCGGCAAGCTCCTCCTGTGACATTCCCTTCTCTTTTCTTAGCTTCTGTAGTTTTTCTCCAAATTTCATAATAGTTCACCTCACACCTATATCCTAGCAAAAGGGCTGCAGCTGTGCTACCAAGCTCCTCTTGCGTTTTGTCAACCTGCGGTTGCAGCTGCTGCCATATCCCTGAAAGTATAGCATGATTCCAAAGTTTTGACATCATGACAAATGTATGGGAAAGAAAAAGCCGATTGGAAGACAGCAGCATATTCTGCCATGCTGTGCATATAGTGAATGGAGCACTTTGTGAATTGCATAACTTTTTAACTAATACTAGGAAAATATATGAAAATGCTGTATAATATAAGATATTAAATGTAAACGATTACATAAGAGGAGGAATGCTTAATGGGCAAAAAGTATGTTTACCTGTTTTCAGAAGGAAACGGGCAGATGAGAGAGCTGCTCGGCGGTAAGGGCGCAAACCTGGCAGAAATGATGAACCTCGGTATGCCTGTACCTTTTGGTTTCACTGTTACCACTGAGGCATGTAACCAGTATTATGCGGACGGTGAGGCAATCAATGAAGCAATTCGCAAGGAAATTTTTGATTATTTAATGAAATTGGAAGAACTGTCTAAAAAGCAGTTTGGGGATCCGAAAAATCCGTTGTTAGTATCCGTAAGATCTGGTGCGCGTGCGTCTATGCCAGGCATGATGGATACCATTTTAAATTTGGGACTCAACGATGAGGTTGTGGAGGGCGTTGCCAGACTGACGGATAATCCGCGGTTTGCATATGATTCCTACCGTCGTTTCATCCAGATGTTTGCTGATGTTGTCATGGGACTGAACAAAGCGAAGTTTGAAGACATTATTGATGAAATGAAGGAGAAAAAAGGCGTAGAGCAGGATACTGATCTGGATGCGGACGACATGAAGGAAATGGTGAAGCGCTTTAAGAAATTCTATAAGGATTCCTTGGAGGAAGATTTCCCATCCGATCCGAAAGAGCAGCTGTACCGCTCTATTGAAGCAGTTTTCCGTTCCTGGAACAACCAGCGTGCGATTTTCTATCGTAAAATGAATGATATTCCGGGAGACTGGGGAACAGCTGTCAACGTACAGATGATGGTTTTCGGCAACATGGGAAATGACTGCGGTACCGGCGTTGCCTTTACGCGTAATCCAAGTACCGGTGAAAACAAACTGTATGGTGAATTCCTGATGAATGCACAGGGCGAGGATGTCGTTGCAGGTATCCGTACCCCGCAGACCATCGATCAGCTGAAGGAAATCGCGCCGGCTGCTTATCAGAGATTTACAGAAATCTGTGCAGCACTGGAAAGTCATTATAAGAATATGCAGGATATGGAATTTACCATTGAAAAGGGAAATCTGTTCATGCTGCAGACACGTAACGGTAAACGTACGGCTGCATCTGCACTGAAAATCGCCTGTGATATGGTGGATGAGGGCATGATTACCAAAGAGGAAGCCATGATGATGGTGGAGCCGAAGCAGTTGGATTCCCTGCTGCATCCGCGTTTTGACGATGCGGATTTGAAGAGCGCAAAGCCGATTGCCAGTGCATTGCCGGCATCTCCTGGTGCTGCCTGCGGACAAATCGTATTCTCTGCAGAGGAAGCTATTGAAGAAACTGCACTCGGACACAAGGTGATTCTTGTCCGTCTGGAAACCTCACCGGAGGATATCGAAGGGATGCATGTATCGGAAGGTATCCTGACCGTGCGCGGCGGTATGACTTCCCATGCGGCAGTAGTTGCCCGCGGTATGGGGGCATGCTGTGTTTCCGGCTGCGGTGATATTAAAATCAATGAAGAGGAAAAATATTTCATAGTGAATGAAGAACGCTATAATAAAGGCGATTATATTTCTCTGGATGGCTCAACAGGTAATATTTACGGACGTAAAATCAAAACGGTTCCGGCAGAGATTTCCGGTGATTTTGAACGCTTTATGAAATGGGCGGATGAGATTCGTACGCTGAAGGTCAGAACGAATGCTGACACACCGAAGGATGCAGCACAGGCAGTAGCCTTCGGGGCTGAGGGAATCGGTCTGGTGCGTACCGAGCATATGTTCTTTGAGGGTGACCGCATCAAGGCTGTGCGCGAAATGATCGTATCCAAAACCGAAGGACAGAGAAGAAAAGCACTTTCCAAGCTGCTGCCGATGCAGCGTGGTGACTTTGAGGGCATTTATGAGGCAATGCACGGACTGCCGGTAACCATCCGTTATCTCGATCCGCCTCTGCATGAATTCCTGCCGACAAGCTCTTATGATATTGCACAGCTGGCTAAGGATATGCATATTGATCTGGATGAGCTTAAGAGCGTTATTTCCGGATTGCATGAATTTAACCCGATGATGGGTCATCGCGGGTGCCGTCTTGCGATTTCTTATCCGGAAATCGCAGAAATGCAGACAACCGCAGTTATAGAGGCAGCAATCAACGTCAACCGCAAGCATCCGGAATGGAAGATTGAACCGGAAATTATGATTCCACTTGTTGGCGATAAGGCCGAATTGAAATTTGTCAAGGATGTTGTCGTACGTACGGCAGATGAAATTCTGAAGCGTGAGGCTTTTGATATGAAATATCATGTAGGTACGATGATTGAAATTCCGCGTGCCGCACTGCTGGCGGATGAAATCGCAGAGGAGGCTGAATTCTTCAGCTTCGGAACCAATGACCTGACACAGATGACCTTTGGATTCTCTCGTGATGATGCTGGTGGATTCCTGAACGATTACTATGAAAAGAAAATCTTTGAACAGGATCCGTTCGCAAGAGTTGATCAGAAGGGGGTCGGAAAGCTGATTGAAATGGCAGTTGCAGGCGGAAGAAAGACACGCCCTGAAATCAAGCTGGGAATCTGCGGAGAGCATGGAGGCGATCCTAGCAGTATTGATTTCTGTCACCGTATGGGACTGAGCTATGTATCCTGCAGTCCGTTCCGTGTACCGATTGCCAGACTGGCTGCAGCACAGGCTGCTATCAATCATAAAAAGGGATAGCTGTCTTTAAACTACAGGGTAAGCACGCAGCTACAGAAATGTGCAGTAGGCTTTTCGTAAATAAAATGGCGAAAACATATAGGAAAGTAGAAAGGTGTGGAGTAAAATCCACATCTTTTCTTACTATCACAATAATGGGTTCAAGAGGCGTGTGCTGCAAAGCAAAGGGATGCAGGATAAGACCTTTCAAATAAAACTACCAGAAATTTTTTTCAGGAATAAAAGAAAGCAGACAACACCTATGGCGTACCGCTTGGAATAATCAAATCATAAGCGGTCTGTAAATAACCGCTTGAAGTGCTTCTGATCCATCGATTTCGTCTTGGTGTAATAACCAGATGATGATTGAAAATGGTGATAAATAAGGGGGCTTCAGATACCATATACGAATGTGCAATCACGGTATCACTTTGCCTGCCATTCGCGCTGCAGGAACAGGCAATATCGCTTTCTGCAGAAAAATCTGCTGTAGCCTGTAGGAAAGGAATGAAATTGGTGCATCAAATAACATTACATGATAAAATAGTAAATATAAATATAAGGACTGCGAATACACAGGAGGTTTTATCCAATGAAAAAAATATTATCCAACCATCTCGTTGGCATTATACCATTGCTTCTCTGTATAGCGATAATCACCATTGGATTTCTATCCATGGATTCGAATGCAAAGCTTCAGGGGAACGCCCGTATTATAAACTATACCGGAATCGTACGCGGAGCTACGCAAAGGCTGATCAAGCAGGAATTGAATCATGAACCCAATGATGCACTGATCGACGAGCTGGATCGAACTTTACATGGCTTGCTTTACGGAGATGAAGATGCACATATCTCCCGTTTGGATCAGATGGAGTATCAGGGACTTCTCGCTGAAATGGAAAAGGAATGGGCAGATATCAAAAAAGAAATCTCGCAATATCGCAGCAGCGGGGATAACAAAAACCGCTTATATGCATTAAGCGAGCAGTATTTTGCCATGGCGGATGAGGCGGTGGATATTGCTGAGGTATATACGGAGGAAATCGTTCAGCAGTCAAGAACGTTTTTGATTATCGTTATCTGTGCATTTCTTGTGGTTGTGATGATGGTAACGATTTTCACATATCAGCAGGAAAAGCGGAGAAGGCGCTTATTGGAGGCAGAGGCTGAGAACAGAAGAAAAAGTGAGCAGCTTGCCAGACAAGCACAGCTGATGCTCATGCCGATCAACGAGATGACAGAGCTGATGTATGTTGCGGATATTCATACCTATGACCTGCTGTTTGTGAATGATGCAGGGAAAAAGCTATTTGACATAAAGGAGTTAACAGGACTGAAATGCTATAAAGCACTGCAGGGATTTGATAAGCCCTGTGACTTCTGCCCCAATGCAAAGCTGTCAAAGGATGAGACTTATACATGGGAACACAGCAATCCTGTTATTCACGGACACTATCTGTTAAAAGATCGTCTCATTGACTGGGAAGGTCGTGAGGCAAGAATGGAAATCGCCTTTGATATTACCGAGAGTCTGCAAAAGAAAAAGGAATTGGAGCAGCGCATAAAAAGAGATAACATCCTGATTGACTGTATCCGCGAGCTGTATCAGAATCATCATACAGTGGATGCTATGAATCATGTCTTGAAATTGATTGGAGAGGTATTCGAAGCAGAGCGGGCCTATGTGTTCTATATGGAAAATGATGAGATGTCAAATATTGCAGAATGGTGCAGAGAAGGGATCACTCCTGAGATTGATAATTTGCAGCATTTATCTAGGCATGATTATAAATGGTGGTTCCAGCTATATGATGAGCAGGCCAGCATTATGATTAGGGATGTCAGGGAGCTTCAGGGAGACAGGCAGGCGGAATATGAACTGTTATCTGGTCAAAAGATAGAGCGGCTGATCCTTGTTCCATTTGAGCGATACGGTAATTTCGGAGGTATGATCGGATTGGATAATCTGTCGGTGGAAGTCTTTGAGGATGCAGAGAAATTTTTACGGACATTCGGTTACTTCATCATGCTGGCAATTCGCAGAAATGAGGATGAAAAAACACTGTATCGGTTAAGCTATATGGATACATTAACAAAATTTTATAATCACAACCGCTATATTCAGGATGTGGAGGAATTTTCAGAAAAAGAGACTACTGTGGGCGTGGCGTTTATTGATGTGAATGGTTTGAAGGAAATCAATGATCGTTTCGGGCATGAGGCCGGAGACCAGCTCCTGCAAACAGGAGCGGCAATTATGCAAAGCAGTGTGCCGGAAGGAAACCTCTACCGTGTAGGGGGCGATGAGTTTGTGATCATCTGTCCGGATGTGGAGGAAGCAGAATTCAGAGATATCATACTGAAGCTGAAGGATACCTTTAACAGGGAGGAATGTAAAGCGGCTGTCGGTTATGAATGGACGCATTCCTGCCGCAATCTGAAGGCTATCATCCGTAGTGCAGATCAAAAAATGTATGAAGATAAGGAACAATTTTATCAGCAACATGCAGAAGGAGGAAGATACCGCCATTGAAGGAAGGAAAACTCGCTTTAAACGGCCTGTGCAGAAATGACATCTATCTGTTATCGATATCATAAAGCAGATGCCGGGTAAGGAGAAGGGCAGATTGCCTGCCGTATAGATAAAGGCAGATGAGGAATATGCAGGATCGTAATACATTTATAGGGAATGTGTGGAAAAAATCAAACGTGTTGTAAAATAAACAATTCCAAGCATTGAAATTTAATACTCGTGCGAAGCGGGAGAATGGAGAAGGCAATGAAACGAATTATGAAAACAGGTGTTCTTATGCTGGCAGTAGCCGTGATGCTTACGCTTGGGGCATGCTCAGCCTCATCCAGCAAATCTTATACATTCAATGTGGAAACCGGCGATACCATTAAGGTGAAACTGGATACCTCGAACGGCTTGTCCTTATCGCAGAAGGATGGACAGTTTACTGTTAAAAAGGATGAAGAAAACATTTTACAAGGAATGTTTATCCATGAAACCGGATATAACAGTTATCTGGCTATCAAAGGTCAGCAGGGAATGCGTGTGCTGGAGGATACAGAAAAGGATGGAAATACCTATTATATGTATGAAATAGAAGGGGAATCAGGGACAGAGGACAATTTTGTTGTATGGATCAGGGATTCAAAAACAGGAATGCTGATAGCCAGTCTTGCCGGACAGGAAAAGGCAAAGGAGGCATTTGAAAGTCTGACGATAACGAAGGAATGATCTTCCTTTATGTTCATAAGCTGCTGTTGCGCATTGGTTTTTATTGCGGCTGAGCTGCTGTATGAAGAAGATGGCCTGTGCCAGTAAGGAGGAAAGTATGCGTACAAGGAAATGCTTTACGGTAACAAACCCTCCCATCGTCTTCTGGCTATGGGTATGTATCCTATGCTTCTTTATCATTCTGGTGGTATTGAATACGATCTTCTTGCCACCACCTCATACGGCCATGTATATCTGTATAACGGTATTTGTGTTCATTCCTGTGACCTTCGTTATCTTATGGACAAAAATGTATAGAATCCGGGTGAATGGATCAAGGATAACGGTCAGAAAGGGACTTGGTCTGGTGAAGTTCAGCTTTGCGATAACCGACATCCGCAATGTACAATGGAAGGTTCGAAAGAATACATTTGCGCAGAACGAGATAATCACTGTTTTCACTGCACAAGGGAAACGATTTAAAGTGGAAAGCCTTATGGTAAACGCGGATAAGATGCAGGCGTTCTTAACAGATCATGTAGAGGAAAACAAAATAAAGAGAATGTAGCCGTTCCTGGTTAAGAAAATGGTCAATTGTGAAAAATGATACCGGAGCTGCAGTACTTCGTGTGCGGGATATGGATGAAAAGAGGATATAAAAAGCAAGTCATTGAAAGAACTTGCTTTTTGTTATGTTATACGATTTGATTTGCAAACAGCGGCAATGCTGCTGAAGGAGCTTCTGCCTGTACGTTACTCTTCGAATGGCGAAGGCTTTTTCCTGATGCTTTGTGATTCTTGACGAGATTCCTTTGACAGTGTATGCCAGGCCTTCTTCTGTTTACGTCCGATGTGAAATATTCTCTTGAAACACCCGCCGATTCCGTCAATTATCCCCACCCACAGATGAGCTGCAAGTAAAGAGAGACTCATACCGGCAAGAATGATTAAGATGAGAGTTATCGTATCCATACTTACTTACAGAATTTAGGCCAGAAGATATCCCATTGTGCTGCCTCTTCACTCTGTCGCATATAAGCGAACAGATTGTCATCATCATATTCGTCAGAAATATAAAACTGTGTATACCCGGCCATAAGACCGCCCTTGTGATAAATGGTGAAGCCGCCCTGAACAACCTTGGCTTTCTTGATTTCTCCCTTTCTGAAGATTTCCGGATCGCTGCAGCCCTCCAGCTCCGGTGTTGTCTGTAAAATGACGATACTCATATCAGCTTCCCGGAAACCGACGATCAGGCTCGTGTACGTATACGTTGTTTTTCTGGCGAGTATGTAATTGCTTGTTTTTACGCTGGAGGAATATGCGTAGACAAGCTGATAGCCTGCAGCATCCTCTACTACCTGTTCAAACAGTGCGCGCATTTTAGCCTTGTTTTCCTGAATACGTCCTTCATCCCAAGCCTTTTTCTTTTTACCAAATAAACCCATACAAATCCTCCTTTTTACTTACCGAAAATAATTTTGGTAATTATATTTTTATTATACATAGAGCAGGCCCGGAAAGCAAGAAAAAACATACGTTTACCGTATGCTTTGTAGCCGCAGGGATTCCAGATGGTCTATAAACAGACGTATTTGCAAAGCTGCTGTTTCGTCAAGATACTCATGAAATAAAAAGGGGAGAGAGGTTGGGGCATTGTTTCGTACAATAATGAGGGATAACAGATAATTGCCCATGATCTGCGGGGCAATCGCTGTCAGAGGAACCTCCCATGCAGCCAGAAGGTCTTCGTAAAATGCTATTTGTGATTTCTGAAAAGAATCAAAGCACTGTTTTGTCAGCCGCTGATACAGCCATACCTCCTCCTCCGGGGAAAGGATGAAAAAACGATGCTCCCTGTGATGCAGAAGCGGATACAGAAAGGCTTCTATCTTGCCTCTCCAATCCAGTGTCTCATCTGCCTGTGTCTTCTCAAGCAGCTTCATAATCGATATACGCTGCTCATCGATGATATCAATAATCAAATCGCCCAGAGATGGGTAAAAGGTGTAAAAGAACGGCTTGGAAATTCCAGCCAGCTGTAAAATCTCCGGGAGCTTGACATTCTGGATGCCCTGTTTTAAATAAATATCCAGACCGATTTCATGCAGTCTTTTTTTCAATGCGGTTCGTTCCTGCTGACTATATGCTTTTCTGGACATATGCTTCCTCCCGACTTGCTTTGTGTGTCATATATGCATCATACCAATTTCTTTTCAAATGTGCTTCCATTATAGCATATTTGATGAAGCATTACGGCATTGCTTTTCGCTTTTTTTGAATATATGCAGCAGCTCTTTATGCATGCGCAGTCTGCAAAACATCTCATCAGGAAAGGATTGCGTATGAAAAGTGTGCAGCTAGGACTGGCTGTGCTGATAAATATCATCCTTTTTCCAAAGACGCGAACAAGCATTTGTGATAAAATATAGAAACTTCAATAAGCAATCAGAGATGGCTTTCTATGTGCATCTTTCTGTGCAGGACAGATCATAATCTCATACCCGATTGCAGGGAAAGCAGATTACAGTTCGTGTATACATGGAATCCGTATGAGGATGGAGGAATATACAAATACTGTCTGTGTAGAATAAGGAGGCGGTGGCGTGGAACAGAAGAAACATATGTATATGGCGATAGATTTAAAGTCCTTTTATGCCTCCGTGGAGTGTATCAGCAGGCAGCTGGACCCGCTGACGACGAATCTGGTTGTTGCGGATACGGGGAAGACGGAGAAAACAATCTGCCTCGCGGTCACACCTTCCCTGAAAAAATACGGTATTTCCGGAAGAGCCAGGCTGTTTGAGGTCGTTCAAACCGTAAAGGAAATCAATGCAAAGAGAAGAAAGGCGGCCCCCAACCATCAGTTTGTCGGGGATTCCTATGATGAACATGAGCTTAATACCCATCCGGAGCTTGCGATGACCTATATTGCGGCTCCTCCGCGCATGGCTTTTTATCTGGAACAAAGCACCAAAATCTATGATATCTATCTGAAGTATATCTCTGCGGAGGATATCCATGTGTATTCAATCGATGAGGTTTTTCTGGATGTGACAGGGTATCTGAAAGCCTATCAGACAACACCGCGACAGCTGGCAAAGCGTATCATTACCGATATTCTGAACACAACCGGTATTACGGCGGCAGCAGGTATCGGTGCCAATTTATATCTGTGCAAGATCGCCATGGATATCGTGGCAAAGCATATTCCGGCAGACAGTGATGGAGTACGGATTGCACAGCTGGATGAAATGCGGTATCGAAGGCTGCTCTGGAATCACAGACCGCTAACAGATTTCTGGCGCATTGGAAAAGGCTATGCGAAGAAGCTGGAACAAATTGGTCTGTATACCATGGGAGATATTGCAAGATGCTCACTTGGCACCGTGCAGGATGCATATAACGAGGATCGCCTGTATCAGCTGTTTGGTGTTAATGCGGAGCTGCTGATTGATCATGCCTGGGGATATGAACCGTGTACAATGGCAGATATCAAGGCATATCAGCCGGAAAATACAAGCATCGGTACCGGGCAGGTGCTGAGCTGCCCCTACGATACGGAAAAAACAAGGCTTGTTATTAAGGAGATGCTGGATCTTCTTGCTCTTTCTCTGGTTGACAAGGGGCAGGTCTGTGATCAGATCGTACTGACGATCGGGTATGATATCGAGAATCTTGAAACCGCTGCCCCGTATATCAAGGCTGTCACAACGGACCGCTATGGAAGAACGATTCCAAAGCATGCTCATGGCACAGCTAACCTAAAACGGCAGACAGCATCCTCCCAATGGATGATTAAGGAGGTCATGAAGCTCTTTGACAGAATTATAAATCCGCATTTGACAGTACGCAGAATCAATATATCCGCAAATCATGTTGTGGATGAGAAGCAGGTACAGCAAAAAGCAGAAGCAGAACAGCTGGACCTGTTTGTGGATTATGATGCATTGCGGCAGCAGGAAGAAAAAGAACGCGCACAGCTGGATAAGGAAAAGGCGCTCCAGCAGGCAACATTGCAGATAAAGAAAAGGTATGGAAAGAATGCCGTTTTAAAGGGTATGAATCTGGAGGAGGGAGCCAATACCATCCGGCGAAACGAAACGATTGGCGGTCATAAGGCATAAAAGGAGATTTCTATGAAACAACAGCACACAGACAACTATGAGGATATTATCCATTTGCCTCATCCGGTATCCAAAAAGCATGCGCAGATGCCGATACGGGATCGCGCTGCCCAGTTTGCGCCATTTGCCGCTTTGACAGGGCATAAGGAGGCAATTCAGGAAGCACAGCGGCTGATCGACCAGCGAAAAGTTCTGGATGAAAACAGAAATATGCAGAATGATGAAAGCCTGCAGGAAATTCTGCAGCATATCACGGAGCAGCCGCGCATCCGGGTAACCTATTTCCAGCCGGATGAACGTAAGGACGGCGGAGCATACCGTACACTTATTATGAATTTGAAGAAAATGGATGAGTATAACCGCAGGCTCATATTCAGTGATCATTCCTGGATTCCACTGGAGGATATCTATGAAATAGAGCTGCTGCTTGAAAGATAGCAGGGATGGCAGAGAAGGGACGTATCTGTACGTATGTTCCTATATAAAAAAGCATGTGATGACGAGGAAGAAGAAAAGAGGGGCTACGCTTGCTTATCCGCTGTTTCACAGGATTCATTGTAGTTCTGTCATATTGGATGTTATTTTTCCTATGTATTTTACAATAAATTATTTAAAATAATGCAAAAAATGAAATAAAGTTTCAGGTTGTGCTATAATGAAAGAAATGATATCTGCAGCGAAGTGTAGAATGGATTGCGTGCTTTTCTTTTTGATGAAAGCGCCTTATGCATAGGTAAACGGGGTACGGATGCACATGGATGCAGTAGGATGCTTGTGTGGTGATGTAACTTCACTCACAGGATAAAGGGCAGATATAGTGGAGGATTACGAAATGGTACAGATGAAGCAATCAGCTGCAGGCAGTGCAGATATGGGAATGATGGAGGATTTGCAACTGGCAGTCAGTCTACATCGGCTGGATGATGCATTGACCGTGCTGTGGGCAAATACAGCGTTTTATCAAATGTTGGGGAAAAAGCAGGAAGATTTTAAGGAATCCGTTGTATTTTCTTCGTGCTTTTCCGATTTTATTCAGGATTATCAAACGCTGTATTCCTTACTATGTGCGGCAGATCAGCACGGACAGCGTCAGGTGAAGCTGCGCAGCAGCATGAGGATCGCAGGAGCTGACAGGATGGTTGAAATCGCAGGAACTATCCGGGCATCGGAAGGTGAAGGACAGGAGATACTGCTCTGTTATACACCAATGCCAAAGCTGTTGGATGAGCGTGAACAGCTCCTGAGTGCCAAACAGGAAATGACCGATAATTTCGAATGGATGATGGCAGCCAATACAGGTAACGTGTATATCAGTGATATGGATACCTATGAGCTTTTGTATGTAAATAAAAAATCCTGCGACACGCTGCAGGCAAGTGAAGCACAGTTGCTTGGAAGGAAATGCTATGAAGCAATACAGGGTCTGGATGCACCCTGTCCGTTCTGTACAAATGCTTATCTAAAGAAAAATGAAACCTACAACTGGGAATTTTATAATTCGAAACTAAAGCGTACCTTTATGATTAAGAATCGAATGCTGGACTGGTTTGGACATCGCTCGAGGATAGAGCTGTCTTATGATATGTACAGTGAAGAATATAAACTGGCCAAAAAGGATCAGGAAAGAGAAGCGATATTGAAGACGATTCCAGCCGGTATGGTCCGCATAGATGCAAGAGATCTCGATACGATTCTGTGGCATAACGGTATATTTCTGGATATGATTGGCTATACGCAGGTGCAGCTGGAGGAAGAACTGCATTTCCGCTGTTCAAAATATGTCCATTTGGATGATCTTCCCCGTATTTCACTGGTATGCGCAGGTCTGAAAAATACTGGGGACAATGCTGTTCTGGAAGCCCGGGCATATACACGCAGCAAAGAGGAGCGCATCTGGACGGTAACGCTGTGTTATATCAGCGGCGAGGACAGCTGGGACGGTATACCATCCTTCTACAGTATCGGTCTGGATATCACGAAGGAGCGTTTGCAGATGGAAAAGCTGCGCCACAAAGCTGAAAAGGATACGCTGACAGGGGTGTATAACCGGGAAACCATGAAGCAGCAGCTACAGAGCTATCTGATAGAAAATCCAAAGACCGTGAATGCCTTGATTATGGTTGATACAGATAATTTTAAGCAGATCAATGATACACATGGACACATAACCGGGGATCTTGTATTGAGTGAAATGGCTGCCGGTATGAAGCGAAACGTGAGAAAAGACGATCTTGTCGGACGTATCGGCGGTGATGAATTCACGATATTTCTCAAAAACATCTCATCCGCAACGACTGCAATGGATAAGGCTGAAGAGCTTCTTGCCATGTTTCAGCAGCTGTTTTCCAATGAAAAAAAGCCGATTGCAGTTACCTGCAGTATGGGAATCGCTATGTATCCAAGAGATGGCGAAAGCTTTCAGGAGCTGTATGAATGTGCAGACAAGGCCTTATATCAGGCAAAGCAGCGCGGGAAAAACGGCTGCTGTATGTACGATGACAGCCTGCTGCAAAATCAGGAGTATTTACAAAACTCCTCATTGGGAGCGGCGATCGATTCCGAGCAGAATTACGCAGAGAGTCAAGATAATCTGGCACGGTATGTTTTCCGTATTTTGTATCATTATGAACATCTGGATGAGGCAGTCAATTTGGTTCTGGAAATCGTAGGAAAGCAGTTTGATGTCAGCCGTTCCTACATTTTTGAAAACACCAGGGACGGCAGCCACGGCTTCAATACATATGAGTGGTGCAATGAAGGAATCTCCTCTGAAATGAAGCAGCTTCAGAATGTAAATTACAAGGAGCTGGGCGATTATGAAGCATTGTTTCAGGAAGATCATATCTTTTACTGCCGGGATATTCAAAGCCTTTCGCCAACACTGGTCGAGCTGTTTGAGAGTCAGGGAATTCATTCCACCCTGCAATGTGCATTTTATGACAATGGCATTTTCCGTGGATTTATCGGCTTTGATGAATGTACCGGAAGCCGTTTCTGGACAAGGGAAGAGGTTAGCTCTCTCACACTGATTTCCCAGATTCTGGCAACCTTTCTGAAGCTTAATCGAATGGAAGCGGAAACCCCTGTCAAAGAATGACAGCCGTAGCAAAGAATACCGAAAAGGAAAGAGAGGCCTTGCCTTATGAAACTGGAACACGGCTTCACAACCAGGGAAGAGTGGGAGGAATTCTTCAATCAGTATTATGCCTCCATTCGTCTCATTAACCAAAAGACAAATGAGCTGCTGCATACGAAGGACGGCGTGGAGAGCTGGATAGAAAAATATAAGGACTGCTCAGCTCTTCAGCGCAGCATTTATGTATCCGGGAATCAGCAGATACAGCGTCATATCGAATATTTTCTGGAGGATGGTACGCGTCTGCAGGATGCAATCGCTGATTCCCTGCTGTCCTATCAATTCCGCTACTGTACAAGGATGGAGGATACGGATCTCACCTATCGCTCCGCCTGTATGCTTTCCACCTATTATACCGGCAGGCACGATGAGATTTCCCTGATGAAGTGTAGCTTTATCAAGCTTGTCTGCTTTACTTTTCTGGATACCGTGCATTTTCGAGCACGCTCGCTGCAGCTGGTCACTCAGATGGGGGAATGCTATGAGAGATTATACGGGCAGCTTTCTCAGGAGGATCAAAGCCTTGGATTATCCATTTACGATTATATGTCCTCCCTTCTATTTGAGCACATCGACAGCGTTGAAAATTATAATACATATTTCAATCAGACACTCCTGCCATCCTATCAAAAGGGGCTGCAAAGCTATGAACGCTTCATCGCCGAAGCTGATTGGACGATGGAGGTCAATGAAATCGTTCCGTATCTAAAAATAAATTACACGAATTCCTTTATCATGAGCGTTTTGAATTTACAGAAGGGAATGCTGTCCGCACCCAATTTAAGCATTCTGCACGATATGTCCCATCAGGCTTTGCAGGACGCGCAGCAGCAAAAGGATGCAAGTCCCTTTGATCTTATGAAGTGGCAGCTGACATGTGCGATGTGTGACTATCTGCGACAGAACAGGGATGCGAAAGCCATGGCTGAGCTTGTAGAGACTATTGACAGCAAAATTCCCTACCGGTGCAATTACAGTCGTAAGGAGCTGGATGATATACAATTCCATCTGTTATTATCCTTATGCAATGTGATTTATGCCCTGTCAAAGGAGGTTGATATGTCGATGCATGTCGAGCGGATACTGGAGAAGGTGATTGGCTATATCGCGTTTCTTCCATCGGATCTATTCACGGAATATCGTATTTCGCATGCAGTTTATTATGAGATTATTCCACTGCTCTCTCTGGTAAGGGAAGCAGAGGATGTCATTCAATATTTTATGGATTTGTTTATGCTTCGCCAGCCGCAGACACTGATTCATACCTATATGGTCGCTGCGTGCAGTGAGGCTATCCTGCAGCAGCTGCTGAAAGAAAAGCCGGAGCTGCTGATCGGTCTGCTTGGTCTGGACAGTGTGGAGGCAATACAGCAGAAGGGTGACGATCTGCTTGCATATATTCACAATGCCGCGCTGGTGCATGATGTGGGGAAGGTGCTTTGTACAAGTGTCATCAATACACAGTACCGTAACATCAGCGGACTTGAATTCGAAGCAATTCAATATCATCCTCTCGCAGGCAGACACATTCTTTCAAGGATCGGGAAGCTTGCAGCCTATAGCGAGGTTGCCGCAAATCATCACAGAAGCGTAGACGGCGTATTCGGTTATCCGCAGGGTGTGGAAGCGCCATCGGAAACCTATCATTTATTTACCTGCATTATTACCATATCAGACAGTCTGGATGCCGCAACCGACAGCTATGGAAGAAACTACGCTTCCTCCAAAACATTTACCCGTGTACTGGAAGAAATGAAAAACGACCAGAATCGCTATCATGCAGAGCTGGTGCATTTCATAGAGGAATGTGTACCATTAAGAGAAGAGCTGTCCTATATCATACGCTGTAAACGGGCAGAGGTATATGAACATGTCTATCATCTGTTGAAGGAAAGGCAGAGTAAAAACGAGGGAATCTGGCAGCGGCAGAAGCAGCAGGCTTAACATGGATGGAGAGATTTTTCCTTAAAAGGGTGTTGAAATACCTCCGTAAGAAGCACACAGCTGTTTTGAAATTCAGAAATTGCTGTATCCTATCAGCTTCCATAGGAGGCTTGCGAAAATATCATTTCATACGACGATTACCGGTGTGATCGTCTTTTTTTCTTTCCTAGGAAACAGAACAGACAGTTTTTTATGCACGTAAGGTGAAAAATAGCTAGGTGGGATGCACCCGTATCTCTTTAATCGAACGTAAATAAGACTGTGAGACGCTAATCCAAGCGATAATGGAAACAGTAAAAGAGTGAAAGCAGTCATAAAAAAAGGATTCCTCATAACATATGGCAGATTGCTTCCCGCATGGAATATGTCTGAGAAATCCTATTGATAATTCAGAGAATCTGTGCTTATCGTAGTGGCTTGATGTATAACTTCGGCATTCGAGCGCAATATGAGTGATACGCGCATGCTATTATTCCGAAAGTTCCATTCAGCTCCTTATTTTTGAAATTTTACATTGATATCGCCGTATTCTACATTGATTTGCAGCTTGCGCCGGGAGCTGTTTTCATATTTGGTCGGAAGCGTATTGTCCCCATGCTCTGCTTCGGAAAGAATGTTAAAGTCGTTAATGCTTCCTTTTACAGTGGCACTGAAGCTGCCACGCTCGCCTTCCATCAGAATATTATCGGCGTCCAGCTCTGGAATCATCGTGTCACCATAAGCATTTTCCATCGTCATGTCCTTTGCGGAAAGCTTCTGCAGGGTGACATCGGAGCGCTCCAGTGAGAAGTCTGCGTTTTCCGCGATGGTAAGACCTGTGCTGCGGATATCACCATAGGCGCTTTCTATCTGCAATGCCTGTGCCCTCAGCTTTCCAAGATTTACCGGAGCATGCTCATGATAAAGTGTCATATCCCTTGTAATTTCGGTATCATCCAGAGTGATATCGGAATAGGCGGTCGTTAGCACGGCACTGTCTGCCTTCAGTTTTTTGGAAATGATATCGCCATGCTCACTGTTCAGCTGGAATGCCTGCCTGCTGTTTACATCATCCAGTACGACGCTGCCATAGGCGACATCGAGTGTTACTGCTTCCGCTTTCAGCTTGGAAAGGCTGACATTGCCATGATCATTGTTGATCGTGATATTCTGATATGCCATGTCATGTACAGTCACATTTCCGTACGAGGTATCAATATCCAGCTTGCCATGAAAGGCTTTCGGCAGCTCGATTGTGATCGGAATATTGAGCTCACGGTCAAAATCAAAGAAGTTGAATTGAAAACTCTTTGTCGCACGTTTCAGCTGTAAAGAGGTGGCATCCTTTGTGACATTCATCGGATATTCATCATTTTCCTCATACTGGATATGAATGTTATCATCCTTTGCAGGAAGAATATTGATTTCACTGTGGTAGCTGTCAATCCGGATGGAGGAAATCTGATGCACGGTAATTGTTTTTTCTCTTTTCATATATGGCTTATGCTCGACCGTCTGCAGGTTCTCCATCTTGAAATCGGCCATCGCAAAGCCGCCGCCTATCAGCAGAAGACCAAGCAGAATACAGATGACCGGTACATATTTCAACAGCTGTTTTAATGTGACCTTCATTTAATTCACCGCCTTTACAAATAGATGCCGTATCGCCGCCAGCCAGATACCGGTTTGATTTTTCAGCCATGCAGCACCTATGCGTAACAGCTTCCAGCACAGCGGCAAAAGACCGGAAAAAAGAAACATATAACCAAGCAGAACAACAGCTGCAGCGGCATTTGCTCTTACAATCGGTATCAGATTCCACAAAGCACCGACAAGGAAGCAGACAAATGTCAGCATTATGCAAAACAGGACGGCAAGCAGTGTCCACAGCAGCAGATAGATAACGAATGCCATACTGAGCAGGGTCATCCAGAATGGAAAAAGTAAAACAAAAGCAGCGATTTTCCATCCACGCCTCCTGTCTCCCCGTGCTGCAGGCTTTCCCTCTTCGATAGGCAGCTCGCGCTCTGCATAGACCTGCTTTACAATCATGTCGATGGAATCCAGACTAGCTACAGCCTCTGCTTCACTCATGCCGTCCTCCATGCGGTCCTCAATCGTTTCATTATAATAATTTAATAAATGCTCTTTCTCTACCTGTGGAAGCTGAAATAAACGCTTTTCCAGCAGACTGATAAATTCCTGTTTATTCAAATTCATCCCCTCCTTTGATAAATTCATAAATATGCAGCATAGACTGCCATTCCATTAGAAAATCCTGAATGCGCGCAATGCCAATATCGGTGATTCTGTAATATTTTCTCAGACGTCCGTGATGCTCCACGGAATAAATACTAAGGCATTTGCTGTTTTCCAGCCGCCTGAGTATGGGATACAGGGTTGATTCAGAGATTTCTATATATGGAGAAATATCCTTTACGATCTTATAGCCATAGGAATCTTCTTTTTTCAATACTGCAAGAACGCAGATTTCCAGCAGTCCTTTTTTCAGCTGTGTATCCATGATAACACCTCCTGACACATTATACTATATAATACATAGTATAATGTGTCAACAGGTATTATGGGATATATGTAATCACGCAGAACTTTATTGTATTGACATAGTATAGTAAGTGTACTATTATAATATAGTAAATGAGATGTACTAAATACAAGGAGAGATCTATGGATACGATGATGAATGCAATGGAACAGGTATCGCTGTTCTGCCGTCTGAATATGAATACAAGGCGCAACCTGCCCATTCGATCCAGTGAAATGGGGATGCTGATTTATTTGGTTAAAGCAGACGGAGAGAAGACGGCAAAGGGAGTCGCAGACTTTTTCAAGGTGACAAAAGCGATGGCTACCAATATGAGCTCTGCGCTGCTGAAAAACGGCTTTCTTGAAAAGCAGCAGCAGGAAAATGATAAGCGCAGCTTTCTTTTGCGGCCGACAGAGAAAGCAGTGCAGCTGGTGAATGAAACCTATGATGAATATATGAAGCAGATGAATATTTTGAGAAATTCCATGGGTGAGGCGGCATTTCATACCCTGCTTGATTTACTGAACATGGCCAATGCCATCCTGCTGGAGGAAAAGAACAATGGGTAAAATACTGGTGATGGGAGCGTCCGGTAATGTGGGCAGGTATGTAGTGCAGTATGCTCTCGCTGCTGGACAAAAGGTCAAAGCAGCAGGTACGAATGTGAAACGTCTTACACAGCTGTTTCCAAATGCAGAGGCTGTCCTGTTTGATGTTACAAAGCCATCTACATTTCCGGCTGCCCTGCAGGATGTGGACAGGGTGTTTCTCATGCGGCCGCCGCATCTTGGTGATCCAAAGGCTTTGAAGCCGCTGATCGATGCGTTGCAGAAGCAGAAGGGGATTCAGCTGGTAAGCTTTCTTTCCCTGCTGGGAGTAGAGAAAAATCCCATCCCTCCGCATCATAAAATTGAACAATATATCGAGCAGGCGGGATTGCCGTACTGCCATATACGCCCCGGTTTTTTTATGCAGAATATCAGTGGCGTGCATGCCTTTGAAATTCAGCATTTCAACAGAATTGTCGTACCCGTCAGGAATGCATTGACAAGCTTTATCGATGCTCAGGATATCGGTGAGCTGACAGCGAGGGTTCTTTGCGAGGCGCATATGCATCAAAACACAAGCTATTCCATAACAGGAGCAGAAGCGATTGATTATTGGGAAGTGGCTGAAATTTTATCGCAGGAGCTGGGAAGGAACATTGTGTATGCGAATCCAAAGCCGTCATTTGCAAAAAATTACTGGATCAGCGTTCGGGGGCTGGAGAAGGAGTATTGTAAGGTTATGGGGATGCTTTATATGATGACACGGTTTAAAGGTGCAGAGAAGGTCACGACTGATTTTGAAGCGGTTATGCACAAAAAGCCGAAGAGCTTTCGTCAGTTCGTAAGGGATAATGCGGCAGCGTGGCAGCTGTGAATCGTAAGGGGTACTTATTTCATAGGTGAATAAGCACGTGACGGCATAAAGGATAAAGAATGATGCAGTAGAATGAATACAAGGTATGTAAGAGGGATGTAGATGATGAATGTGTCTGATACAGAAATAAAATCTGTACGCAGCATCCATAGAACATCTCAGCCGTCAGTTCATCTGTATTCGTTAAATGCATCAGGCATGCTGTATGGTTTAAATCCATAGTATCTTTTCCAAGGGGTTTTATCATGATACCGGTCGGAGGAATCAAAGCTTGCGAAGCGGATATGAATTGCTTTACAATTTCCAAATATTACAAATTTATTTATGATGAACACATGCGATTCTTTCAGTATAATAGTGAAAGAAAGAGGAATGTGAGAAAAATGAAAAAGTATGTTAGAAAAACTGTAATAAAAGCGCTACAGGAAATTGATAAGTTTCATGTGACGATGGTGCAGGCACCTCCGGGCTTTGGGAAGACAGTGGCAGTCAGGCAGTATTTTAAAAGAAGCGGGGAAGATCATGTGTGGATGGATCTTAGGAAAAAGACGATAAAAGAGCTTGATACGGCTGATATCATAACACAGCCGTATGTTATTTTAGACCATGTAATGAAAGAGCATATGTATACGGGGATCCTCCATGGCTTTCTGCAAAAAAACATAGATAGACATAACATAGATAGAGATATCGTACTTATTTATGCAGATGAAGTGCCTTCTTTTTTTATATTGTAGGAATTAGCATATTATATGAATCTTAATTATAAATAATTATATATAAATAGTTATATGAAGAGGAAAGAAAACACAAAAATCCCCTTATAGGGGATAAGAGATATCGATGATAAAAAGTTTATTTCTCCAGTTTGTCTAAAATACTTTCCGGATACATGATATGTTCACATTTCATACAGTATCCATATAACACTCTTTTTCCTTTATACATCTTTGTACGCATGACTTCATAAGCAATATCAACATCCATAGGTATGACATAACCACATTTAATACATACCATATGGATCACAGACGGATCTCCAGTCATAGAATTTCCACGTTTCATTTATCTGTTCCTCCAATCCTCCAGGAAAAAAAAGCTTCAACAAACTGCATTTCATGACCGCATTTACACAAGAGAGGGTCAATGCGGAAAGTATCCATTAAATATTGACGATGCGCATAGTTCTTTTTCGCTAATCCTGCGTATTTACAGGATACCATTTTTTTAATCATTTTTGTTAACTTTTTTTTCTTCGCTGCATAACCTCCGATGTAGCGAACCATTTTGAAATGCTCGTCAGGGATATGACGAATAAGTTTCTTCATAAAAGCTAAGATAGAATCATATACTTCAACATACTCTTTCGTTTCATGATCTTCGTACCACCAAATGACATGATCCATATCAGAATTATAATCAATGATACGACTCTGAGCCATGACTGGACTGCCTACATAGCGAGTAACATACTCTATACAGTCCTTTAGATTTTTATGTTCACTGGGAGGGCAGTAAGCGTACACCGAAGGCGGAGTGCGTCAGTTAGGCGTCGAAAATATAATGGGTGGAAATCCCATCTAGTAAGATTTAGCCAATCGCTAGTATTGAGTCCTTGGAGTCGTAACGGTAACATTACGATTTAAGCGTAGGACAGAGAGTATGCGAGCCGTAATAGCCCAATGAAAAGTTGGGAGTGAAGAAATAGACCTTCGTTAAGGTGTAAACGTAAAAGTCGATATTGTCCCGCCAATAGCAGACAACATCATACAAACGATAAGGCATTCCATCGGAGGCGCAGAGCGCACGCTGCGGGCCCAGGCCTGGAGAGCATAACATGGATATTTTCGGGGTACCTGAGAGGTCCTACCGTTCCTGAAATAAGGTAATGCGATATACAAGCCTTAAAAAGCAAGATAGAGCAGAAGACGGTATGGAAGTCAGATTAGTACATAGTAGCAATGAAACCGTCAAAACCGGTGGAGCCAAGGGACTAATGCACAGTCAGTTTTTCAAGGGAAACATTTAGACCTACCCAAGAGGAGGTGAAAATCAAATGATAACAGGACTTGAAAGGATAGCACAAAATAAGTTGAAATATCCAGAGAGTAAACATCTGAATCTTATTCACTATGTCAATGTGGAAAATCTGAAAGGTGCTTATAAGCGCATAAACGGAAAGAAAGCAACTGGCACTGATAAGGTAAGCAAGGATGAATACGGAAAGGATTTGGAAGCAAATCTAAACCAGTTGGTGGCAAGGATGAAAACATTTTCATACAGACCACAATCCACTAAACGAGTATACATCCCTAAAGCAGGCAGTAATAAACTGCGACCTTTGGGTATACCGAGTTTTGAGGATAAACTGGTACAGAACATCATGGCAGATGTTTTGAGCGAGATATACGAACCGATATTTTATGACTTTTCCTATGGATTCAGAAAGGATCGAGATTGCCACAAAGCAATCGAACATCTTTCAGAGATGATCCATAGAAATAAAGTCAACTATATTGTGGATGCGGACATCAAAGGTTTCTTTGATAATGTAGATCACAAGATATTGATGGAATTTCTGCGAAAGGAAATAGGTGATGACGTCTTTCTAAGATATATCATTAGATTTCTGAAAGCAGGTATTATGGAGCATGGGAAGAAAATAGAAAGTGATAAGAACATACCCCAAGGTGGCCTCATTTCACCAGTTTTGGGAAACGTATACATATATTATGCATTAGATATGTGGTTTGAAATCGTAGTAAAGAAATACTGTCAAGGGTTCTGTGGAATAGTGCGCTACGCGGATGATTTTGTGTGCTGTTTTGAATACAAAGCAGAAGCACAGGAGTTCTTCGTAAAACTCCAAGAGAGACTAGCCAAATTCAAACTGGAAATAGAGGTAAACAAAAGCAAAATCATCCGCTTTGGCAGATATGCCGGAGAGGGTAAAGGCACATTTGATTTTCTGGGATTCACGTTTATCAGTGGTACCGACCGAAAAGGAAGATACCAAACGATAAAACTAACCAGTAAAAAGAAAATGAGTGCTAAAATGAAAGCAGCGAATGAATGGATACATGCCAATATGCACATGCCAGTAAATGAATTAATCAAGAAACGAACACCAAACTTATAGGACACTACCGGTACTATGGTATCACAGGGAACTATGACAAGTTGGAAATGTTCAGATGGTATGTAATAGAAAGACTAAAAGCATGGCTCCACAGGCGCTCACAAAGGGCTAAAATGACATGGGAGAAATTCGATAAAATAATTGAATACAATCCAATCGTTAAGCCAAAAGTTTACCATTCAATTTAGGCGAAAGACTGTGTAAAGAGCTGTATGCCTTAATAGGGCACGTACAGTTCCGAGGGGATTGTCGCAAGATAAACCATCACTTGTAAATATAGTACATATTAAAACAAGATGTTAGAATAGGCAAGGTTTATTTTGTAAGACTTTTACCCAATCAGAGTCAAAGCCTTTGAATAATCTTTATACAGCTTCCTCTTTAATTGCTTGAATTCGATCGTATCAATTTTTACTGATAAACGATCGAGAAGTGATCTTTGAAAGGAGCGGCGAAGAGATTCGTAATTGATGTGCTTCCAGCGTTTAAAAAGCCATCCTTTCGTACACCTCCTTTAGCTAGTAAAACGTGGATATGAGGTATCCAATTTAATCCTCTACCAAATGTGTGGAGAGTAAGCACAGCACAGGGGATAAGTTCATCCTTCTTTGTGCCAGCCTTACGAATGACAAAAGATAAGGTATCATTGACAGCTCCAAAGAGTTCGTTCAAAAGAAATCGATCTTTCAAAAAGTATTCACGTAAAGGGTCAGAAACCGTAAAAACACCATGCCTGTGTGGACAGTCAAAGACTTTATCCATAACAGCCGCAGAACGAATCTTCTGATATTTCATACCACATGATGTGCAGAATATCGATTTAAAGGTATGCCAGACAAAAGTGAAATTTTCGCAATTAGGGCACTCGTAAAGAGAATGACCTAAATTGTGAAGAAAGCATAAAATAATAAGGTTAATCACTTTTCATAACGCTGGAACGAAGACCTTTACGTGCAAGTTCAAAATCATAAAGGAGCCTACCTTTATTTTCATAGAAGATTCTAGCAATAGAGATTTTGTTTGACCCCTGAGAAATAAGAATCACAATGTCCCATCGCAATTACTGTATGTTTGTTTTCAAAAGCAGAAATATATATATCACCCATATTATTATACAAAATCCATCTTTATTTATCTATCTTTGCTTTTTGTCTTTCGGAATGTCCTTGGACATTTTTTTCATTCAAATAAGGAGAATGACAAATGAGGAAAAAAGAAAAGAGCAGAGGAAAGCGGAAGCTCACAGGGATCATCCTTAGTGTGCTGTTCACCCTGATCGTACCCATCGGATTCGTATTCCTTATGGGACTGCTGTCAGAGAGCTTTCCGGTACTGTATTTCTATACCAAACAGATCTTTCTTGCCTTCGTGGCACTCGTGATCGTGGGTATCTGTATGATCATCTATCAGATCGTACGTTATGTCAAAGGTGATAAGACCGATCCGAAGGAGGAAGAAAGAAAAGCACGCAGAGAGCGCAGAGAACAGCGCAGGGCAAACGCAGAAGGTACGATGAAACAAGGAGTCGTATCCGAATAAGTGGGAAGCTTCTGTACATACAGGAAATCGTTTTCCTGTATGATCGTAGATATGAGGACATCGCTTCTCATATCTATGCTCATATGAGAAAAAGGTCTACAGACAGAAAAAGGGATCGGAATTCAGGTGATGAGGATGGAAAGGCGGATCCGGCATGGGAAAAGGATGTCGTCGTATGAAGAAGCAGTCATGGATCTGATGGTCAGAGTGGAGGAAAGTGAGCGGTATCTTCAAAGATATAGGAACAGTGACCATGCCGTCATCGTTGTGGAAAATGGAGAAGAGGAGCATTATCCTTCCTTTGCCATTGGGAAAAAGAAAAAAGAAGAGGCTGTACAAAGCATAGAATCCATATGGCAGGAAGAGGAAGATGACTGGGTACTGTGTGAAAAAACAGGGAAGAATACAGTAAAGCTGACCGTATGGGAATGGATGGAAGCCAGAAGGAAGGAGATCATCAATGTGCTCCTGCTGTCTGCCGCTTTTTTTCTACAGATCTACATCGCATGGACGGATATGAATGCGATATCCTCTTTGATCCTGAAGACAATGAAAAACGCATGCATACTGGTACTGGTATTGAAATTCGTTCGCTGGGTCATAAGCGGCGAGATGTACAGGTTTCTGAATGAAGAAAGTTGAAAGGATAGGATGAAATATGGTTAAGAAGATTGTGATCGTGGGGATTGTTTTTCTGATGCTGGTGGGGATATTTGGATGTAGCTCAAAGGATAAGGAAGAAAGTAGAAAGGAACCGATTGTGGTAGAAAAAGAGACAAAGGAAACAGACGGTCTCAAACAGCTGGATCTGGATCAGACATTCAAAAGGATCGATGATAAGGAAAGCTTCATCTTCATGGTGACACAGAGTACCTGTAGCTACTGTAATTCCTTCAAGAAGACGCTGATACCCTTTCTGAAGGAGCACAAGGACATCCCGTTTTATGAGCTGGAGGTCGATATGCTGGGAGAGATGAAGGCGGATGTGGATAAGAACTTTGCGAAGCTGCAGAAAAAGATTCCGGAATTCGGGGGAGGGACACCGGAAATGTTCTGTTATGAGAAGGGGAAGCTCAAAAAGACCACAAGCGGTGAGATCAGTGAGGCGGCATTATATAACTTTATGATTGACTGCGGGTATATCAAAGGGGAAAAGAAGGAAGAGAAAACAGAAGACTACAGCTTTCAAACAAGCAAGCGGATCAAACATCAGAATCTTATAGAAATTGCGAAGAAAATCGATAATAAGGATACCTTTTATCTGATGATCACCCAGAGCGACCGCTACAATCAGGCCTTCATCAAAAAGCTGATTCCGGTTCTGGAGGATAAAAAGGCTGATGTGGTCGCACTTCATTTCCCGCTGGAACAAAAAGGAACAGATGATGAGATGAATAAGGCATATGAGACACTGATGAACTGTGTAAAGGATCTGAGTGTGTCACCGGCTGTATTCAAGATAACAAAGGGAAAGGCAGAGAAGCTGCTGGAGGATAATGTACCTGTAGGTGATATTGAAAAAGCATTTCAAAAATAGAGTAGATAAGGGATGGTGATGGACGTGTACAGAAAAGAAGAAGGAAGCTATGGCGGGCAAAGAAGTATCGATCTGCAGATGATCAGGGATTATGAACAGACAGGATGCAGGCTGAAGGAATTTCTGGAGAACTGTAAGAAAAGGGATGTGAAGTTAGAGTTTCGAAACAAGACCGTAGAGCCGGACTGGATGATGGAAGTCTATCAGATGATCATGAAGCGAACACGAGAGGAGTTAAAGGCAGAACAGAGAGCAGGAATCAAACGCGCACTGAAACGGCGGGAGGAAGGAAAGGGAACCTATGGGAGACCGCGTGTGGAGCTGCCTTCTGACTTTGAGAAACAGCTGAAGAATCGAATTAAGAATCAGGAGAATTTGTCTACCTATTGTGAACAGCTCAAGATGAAAAAATCAACATTTTATAAGTGGGTCAAGGTATACAGGGATTCATGGGAGGAGGAAAAGGAGTTTCAATAAAAGAAATATATTTATATGAAAGGCTTATTATGCAAATGATTATTATTTATCATACACAGAATTTAAAGAAAGAGCAAATAGTTAAAATCATGAAAAGAAAGGTAGGAAAAAGTAACGAATTCAAAAATATGTATAGAAAATGAAAAAGAGAATACAAAAAAACTATAGACAGGATCGTATATAAGTTTAAAATTGTTTTATGAATTTTGAATGAAAGCGTTGACATAACACTGATTGTTTGCTATTATGTGAGTGGGTTGTTACTGATACCAGGCAATACCTAGACTGAATCATATACATTTTATGTATATGGGTGGTTTAGGTATTTTTTATTAGAAGGGAGGAGTTTTATGAAAATCACCCAGGTGTTTAATAACAATGTTGTTCTAGTCTGCGCAGACAAAGGGGAAATGGTTGTTTTAGGAACAGGCATTGGATTTCGAAAAAAGGCTGGGGATGAAATTGACAGTTCATTGATTAAAAAGAAATTCATTCTTGAAAAAACACAGCAGTTTAATGAAATAGCTAGCGTTTTTGAAATGCTGGATCAGGAGGAATTGGAAATAATCTTTGAAATTGTCAATGATGTAAAACAACGACTTGATCTGAAAATCAGTGACAGCATATATCCTGCTCTTGCAGATCACATTCATTATGTAATACAAAGAGCTCGATCCAACATGTCGTTGAAGTGTCCCTTAAGTAATGAGGTAAGATATTTATATCCACAGGAATATAAGGTATGCTTAGACTATGTTGTTTGGCTGAATCAAAAATTCGATGTTCATTTAAAAGAAGATGAAGCATGTTCCATAGTTTTACATCTCTTCAATGCAGAGCGTGATGATGTCACATTTGATCAAACAGTAAAAGAAACTAAGATTATGAAAGATATTGTTGATATTGTCCGTTTGAATTATGGGATGGAATTTGATGAACATAGCTTTGTATATCACCGTTTTATTCTACATCTTCAATATTTCGCAAAACGAATTTTACATCAGGAAACATTTGAATCAAATGATATTTCTCTTGTAGAACTCGTTAAAACAAATTATCAGAAGGCATTCAACTGTGTTGAGAAAATTGCGGATTATCTGATGGATACCTGCAGTTATAAAATAAGTAATGATGAGTTTGTATATCTTACAATACATATAAAAAAAATTACAGAAAAATGAACCTTGGGGTGTCACTGGTAATGCAGGCAATACCTGAGCGATGTACGTTTGTGCATGGTTTAGGTATTTTTTTATGAAAGGAGCATATGTATGCACGATTTAGCAAAAGAAATTATCAAATTAACAGGTGGTAAAGAAAACATAAACAGCTTAACACACTGTGCAACTAGATTGCGTTTTCGCCTTGTAGATACAAAGAAAGCGGATGGAACCGCGATAAAAAATCTGGATGGAGTACTTACTGTTGTTGAAAGCGGCGGACAATATCAGATCGTGATTGGAGAAAAGGTTGCTGAAGTATATGATGCCATCATGAATGAATTAGGTTCTTTGAATCCGGTGGATAAAAGTCAGAAAAAGAAGTCAAAGAATATTTTTGGAGCATTTTTAGATTTGGCTTCCGGCGTATTCAATCCGACGCTTGGTGTTCTTGCGGCTGGTGGTATCATTCGTGGTATTCTCGCTTTAGTGGTAGCTTTAGGCTTATTAGATACAGCGTCCGGTACCTATGTGATATTAAATGCAACAGGCTATGCAGTATTCTATTTCTTTCCGATATTTCTGGGATACTCAGCCGCAAAGAAATTTAAAATTGATCCCTTACTTGGCATGGCTATAGGAGCTGCCTTGGTATATCCGGATATGGTTAACGGTACCTCATCAGATGCATTGTACCAATTGTTTACGGGATCTTTATTACAATCTGATGTCCAAATGGAATTTCTGGGGATACCGGTAATTCTGATGGATTATACATCTACTGTGATTCCAATCATTGCTGCTGTATATTTTGCAAGTAAACTACATGGCTGGTTGAATAAAACTCTGCCTACACTTGTCAAAAAGGTTTTCCTTCCCTGCTTTGTTTTGGTAATTACAGTCCCGCTGGCTTTAATTGTTATTGGACCGATTTCCACATGGGCATGCTCTGCTGTCGGGAATGCAGTTTCCTTCCTCTTTGAAATCAATGGTGTTATAACATCTGCGCTATTAGGTTTCTTCTGGCAGATTTTAGTTATGTTTGGTTTACATTGGGGCTTGCTGCCTGTCGCAATGAACAATTTAGCAGTTAACGGTTATGATTATATTTTTCCAGTAGCATCCATTGCCGCCTATGCTACAGGAGGGGCTGTATTGGCTGTTTTCTTCCTTTCAAAAAAGCCGGAAACAAAAGAGCTTAGTTTAACTTCATTCTTCCCGGTTTTATTCAGTGCTATTACAGAACCGGCTATCTATGGTGTAACCATCCCGTTAAAAAAACCGTTCATGGCTGCGAATATTGCAACAGCTTTAGGAGGGATTATCTTAGGATTATTTCACACGAAGACTTATTTTATGGCATCGGACAGTTTCTTCGGGGCTCCTTCCTATATTGAACCGGACGGAACGTTTGGAAGTGGATTCTGGGGACTGATTATTGCATGGATTGTTGTTATGGTTGCTGCATTCATTCTGACTTGTATCTTCGGTATCAAGGAAGATGAAGTGAGTGTTAAGGAACAGGGAAAAAAGAAAGAGAAAGAAAAAACAGCAGCATTGCAAAGTATTCAAGTTTTTGCACCGGTTAAAGGTAAGGTGATTCCATTACAGGAGGTTCATGACGAAGTATTTGCCAGTGGCTCTATGGGAGAGGGGATCGCCATCCTGCCGGAAGATAACAAAATATGTTCCCCGGTTAAAGGAACTGTGAGTTTTCTGTTTCCAACCGCTCATGCCATTGGTATCCAATCGGAGGATGGTGCAGAAATCCTGATTCATATCGGTATTGATTCTGCTGAGCTGCAGAATATATTTACAGCTTGCACAAGTGTTGGGCAAGAGGTAGAACAGGGGGATGTGTTGATAACCTTTGATCTGGATAAGCTGAAAAAAGAATGCAAAGAAGCAGTGGTACCGGTTATAGTAACAAATTCAAAAAGTTATTTGGATATATTAAAAGAGCAACAGAATTGTGTAAATCAGGATGAGCTGATGTTTACACTTGTACGATAGGAGGATATACAGATGGGATTTCCAGAAGGTTTTTTATGGGGCGGAGCAACAGCCGCTAATCAATGTGAAGGCGCATGGAATGAGGATGGCAAAGGAATTAACTCTTCAGATGTTATGACAGCAGGGGATGTAAATAAAAAAAGAGAAATAACAGAAGAAATAAAAGAAGGTATATATTATCCAAGTCATAACGCGATTGATCATTATCATCATTATAAGGAAGATATTGCTTTATTTGCTGAAATGGGGTTTACTTGTTATCGTTTTTCTATCAATTGGACAAGGATATTTCCTAATGGGGATGATGCTGCTCCAAATGAGGCAGGCTTACAATTTTATGATCGAATAATTGATGAATGCCTTAAGTATAAGATTACACCGCTTATTACGATATCACATTATGAAACACCACTTGGTTTACTGAAATACAATTCCTGGATAGGAAGAACAACCGTAGACTGTTTCCTTCGTTATTGTGAAACGATTTTCAAAAGATACAAAGGAAAAGTAAGACATTGGCTGACTTTTAATGAAATCAATTGTATGTCTTCCACTCCCTGGACAGCTGGTGCGGTTCCAAAACAGTATGAAGCATCCGTCATGATTGCAGCTTATCATCAGTTGCTTGCCAGCGCGAAAGCAGTAATGCTGGCTCATGAAATAGACCCGGAGAATAAGGTTGGAATGATGTATGGCGGTTTATTTTCCTATCCATATAGCTGTGATCCGGATGATGTAATACGTAATATGGAATATATGCATGAACAGTTGTTCTATTGCGATGTGCAATGCCGCGGCTATTATCCGGCATATAAAAAGAAAGACCTTGAAAAGAAGGGGATTAGTTTACCTATATGTGAAGGGGATGAGGAGACTCTTAAAAAGGGAACTGTGGATTTCCTGTCCTATAGTTATTATTTCTCTCTTGTGAGTGGGAAAAATACAGAATTAAAGGATGCATTTGATACAGGATATAGAAATCCTTATGTAAAGGAAACACCGTGGGGCTGGTCTATGGATGAACAGGGTCTTCGTTATTCCTTAAATTTATTATATGATCGTTATCAGATTCCGTTAATGATAGTGGAAAATGGGATGGGAATGTATGATAAACTTGAAGAAGATAAAACAGTTCATGATCCTTACCGCATAGATTATTTAAAGCGGCATATCAAAGAGATGGAAAAAGCAATTGACCTTGATGGAGTAGATGTAATGGGGTATACAACATGGGGATGTATTGATCTGGTGAGTGCAGGAACGGGACAGATGGAAAAGCGTTACGGATTCATTTATGTAGATGTAGATGATCAGGGAAATGGTACGTTTGAGAGGTATCGCAAGGATTCCTTTTACTGGTATCAAAAGGTCATTGCAAGTAACGGTAAGGAATTGGATTGATAAAATGAAAACTACTAAAAAATTTCAAATACTGGAAAGCAATCACATCTACAATAGCTGGCAAATATTAGATCATACAGGTACAAGATGTACCTCTTCCTTACGCACACATAAACAACGATCCATTCTGGATGATTTGCATGAGAAAAGAGTTTATGAAAAAGCAGGACATCCATTTGACATCATTTCTATTACGGGAAAGCGCTATAAGAATCTTCCTGTTCACGAAGCGATTCCAAAATCGTTTTCTGATGAAGTTTGTAAGGCTCTGCAGGAAGAAAACCCGGTGCTGATACCACATGGGTATTGTGCATATGCCCCGGCAGTTGTTGGCGGTATGCAACGGGCATATGGTCCACAGGCAAGAATAGGGGTTATTTGGATAGATGCTCATTATGATAATGTAATACTGGAACATACAAAAGAATTTCCAGCGACATTTGTGAGTATTCCTTTATCAGCAATCTGTGGATGTACGATGCAGGACTGGTGCAGAGATAGTTGTGGAATGAAAACATGGATACCCGGGGAAAGAATATTGGCAGCAGATGGCAGATTAAGTGATGAAGAAGCAGAACAGAACAAGGAAATCATGCAGATTCACAGTGTAAATGCAAAGCAATTTGAAGATTCTGAAATATGGCAAAAAGCAATAGACCAAATTTCAATGCAAACGGATTTTCTGTATGTCATGATAGATGCAGACATATTGGCAGAAGAGTATGTTCCCGGTTATTATGAATCTGAGCCGGGAGGGCATTCCCTGCATAGGGTTGTGCAAAATTTGAAAGATGTTCTTCAGACTGGTAAAGTGAAGGTTTTATCCTGTTTCTGCTTTGATTTTGATAAGTATGAACAAGGTGGAGATGTAAACAGTCTGTCTGAGATAAAGATTATTGAAACTGCGTTCAAGAACTGGAAATAGAATGGTTCTAATGGGATATGATTACTAAATTTGTATGCGGCATGGATGTTCTGTAAAGAAATTCCATTTGACTTGTGGATGGGGGTATGTAATAATTAGCCATGTATGACATCCAGCTAAACAGGCAGGACGTCGGTGAATCAATGATAACAAACTGTGAATACATGATGCAGGTGATGCAAAGGCTTTCGACCTTCTTCTGGTTTTGTATGATACGTTTGAACAACATTCACAAGCAAGAAGGAGAACCATCATATTCATGAAAACCATATCCATTGTATTAACGAATTATCCAAGTCATCTTTCCAGCTTCATGGAAACGGTGTACGGATATGAATATACACATGCATCCATTTGTCTCGATGCGATGAATGAAAAGATGTACAGCTTTAACTATAAGGGCTTTTGTATGGAAACGGTATCCAAATACAAACGCCACGGCGTGGAGAAAAGCATCAGCTTCCAGCTACAGGTAACGGATGCGGCTTTTGAGCGGCTGCAAAATAAAATCGAGCAGTTTGTGGAAAATCGCGAGGACTTCTGTTATTCCAGTATCGGAGTGGTATTCTGCTTTGTCCATATACCATTCAAACGAAAGAAGCATTATTTCTGTTCACAGTTTGTTGCAGAGATTCTTGCGGAATCCGGAGCATTGAAGCTGAAACGGCGTCCCTCCCTGTATCTGCCCAATCATTTTTACCGGGAATTAAAGGAAGCTGCGGAGCTGCAGGAAATTCAGTACGATATTTTGCCGGAGGCAGTTTAAACGAAGTAGAGCGAAGTCAGAGCAATTCCTTGTTCTGGCTTTTTTTAGAACATCATGCATTGAATACAAAGCTTTTTTTATCTGACAGTCACCGCTATATACGCGTGGAATAGGAGGAAGTGCAATATGAAGGAAAACAGATATTTTCAAATGATTTATCTTTTATTGGAAAAGGGAAAAATGACTGCACCGGAGCTGGCAGATTATTTCGAGGTGTCGATCAGAACGATATACCGTGATATTGACATTCTGAGCTCAGCCGGGATTCCGATTTATGCTACGCAGGGAAAGGGAGGAGGCATAGCGATTCAGGACAGCTATGTTTTAAAGAAATCACTTCTCAGCGAGCAGGAACAGAAGCAGATTCTCATGGCCCTGCAGGGCATCCGTGTGCTGGAGGATGAGCAGATAAATATGCTGTTATCCAAACTGAGCAGCGTATTTCAAAGACAGCAGGGAAACTGGCTGGAAATCGATTTTTCAACATGGACAAAAAGTGGTGCGGGAAAACATAATTTTCAATTACTGCAAAGCGCCATATGGAAAAGCAGAATCGTTTCCTTTTCCTATTACAGCGGAAAAGGAGAACAAACCAAACGGATTATTGAACCGCATAAGCTTGTTTTCAAGACCTCTGACTGGTATTTGTATGGTTACTGCACACTGCGTAAGGATTTTCGATTCTTCAAATTAACACGGATAAGAGATCTAAAGCTGCAGGATGCGGAATTTATGAGGGAAACACCGGAGCATATCTTTGAAAGATCGGACGAATTTGAGATGAAAACCGTGCAGGTTACCCTTTTGTTTGATGCGGGGATGTCCCATGAGGTATATGAAAAATTCGATGAGGAAGTAAGCGAGCAGGCGGATGGCAGCTTACTGGTGACTACGATTTTACCAGATAATGAGCTATTATACAGCTATGTCCTTTCCTGCCGGGAAAGGGTTGAAGTATTATCACCTCCGTATGTACGTGATAACGTTAGGAAAAGAGTTAGAAAAATGCTGGAAATATATAAAACATGACACCGTGTTGCAGGTTATGAATGGTATGATGATGGCAACATAGGGAGGCGAAATCATCTGCTGAGTCAGGGAACATACTGTGCCGCAGAAGCTGAAGGAGGATTGTATGTTAGGCCTTCAGCAGCAGGCCAGTCTGAGGCTTTGTGCAGTTTGAACAGCCGTATATGTTTGTTATCAGATACCTGTATGACGGGCATACGATAACTCGAAAGGAGTAACATATGGATAAAGCTTTGATTGTAATTGATATTCAAAATGATATCACCAAAAATTATAAGGAGATCATTGATAATATCAACAGCGCTATCGACTGGGCGGTGGCGCATGAAATTCCGGTTGTTTATATACGGCATGAGAATTTATCACAGGGAACAAGAACCTTTAAGCCCAATACGCGTGGTTCTGAATTGGCCTGTGATTTAAAGATTGTATCCGATTGTATTTTCACAAAATACAAGGGGAATGCATTAACCAGTGAAGCATTTTCTGACTTTGTGCGCAAGCATGGAATTACTGATTTCTATTTAACAGGGGCGGATGCCTGCGCGTGTGTAAAATCAACCTGCTATAATTTGCTGAAGGATCACTATAAGGTCACGATTCTGTCGGATTGTATCACAAGCTATGATAAAAGAAAGCTGGATGAAATGCTGCAATATTACGAGAAAAAAGGCAGTACGATTGCCACACTGCAGGAGCTGCAAAAAGCATAGGCAGATAAGTGCAGCTTTTCAGGTAGGATGTAAACTTTCTGTAAAAAGGTAGCGAACAATAGCTTCTATGTACATTGCGTCGCATGGGACAATAGCCATACAGCATACGGAGAGGGCATGAAGCCATTCCTGAGCTGCATCAGGCAAAGCGGGTCTAACAGTCTGAATTTTTAAAAAGCAACGAGAAAAGAAAACGCATCAATCAGGAGCACGGCTCTCATGTGATGCGTTTTTATTTCAGCTTAGCGGTAATGTCCCCTTAACACAGCCTGCTGCAGGATATGTTGTTCCATAGCTGCCAGCAGATGCTTCTTTCTCGCAGTAGGCGGCAGTGTCAGGACTGTATCCAGAACATATACGGTAAATTGATAGGTATGCGACCAGTGGAACGGCGGCTTTGGCCCTCTATAGGCATGCCTGCCATATCCAATCCCCTGTCTTGCACCCGACAGGCTTGGCACCTGTGCCCCGCGGGGAATATTCCCCGGGATGATTGACATCACAGGAAGATTCCAGATTACCCAGTGATTATATGCCGGTATCGGATGATCCATATCATTCAGAATAACTGCCAGGGATACTGCCTCCTCGCAAAGTCCGCGCAGCACCAGCTCCGGCGATTGATCCGCGCCATATCCGGTATGTATAACAGGAATCAGCGCACCATCCGTAAAGCTGGGAGAAGATATTGTCAGTATTTGCATAAAAGACCTCCATTTTTAATGATATAAGGTTAACATAAACGCATTCTCAGTGCAACCGGTTGAATGACAGATGAACGAAGATTAAAAAAATTCCCCGAAGCAGCGTGCAATTGCTTGGGAATTGTTACATTTTATCTTGAAATATATGAAGGAACCCTCTAAAATAGTAGAGCTGTATAATTGAGGGAGGATTTATTTGTGCACAAAAACAGAGGAGAGTGGTCTAACCACCTCGGATTTATCCTGGCAGCTGCCGGCTCGGCAGTAGGTCTGGGGAATATTTGGAAGTTTCCAGGAAAGCTTGGGGCAAACGGAGGCGGTTTGTTTCTGTTGATTTACATAGTGGTTGTAGCAGTGATCGGTCTGAGCATTATGCTGGCAGAGCTGGCGATTGGTAGAGCAACGCAGAAAAACGCTGTTGGAGCATTTCGCAAGCTGAATAAAAAGTGGATGTTTGCCGGTGTGATTGGCATGATCACCTTGTTTGTTATTTTATCCTATTACAGCATCGTTGGCGGCTGGATCATGAAATATATTGCCGTTTATTTCGGCGGTGCACATTTTTCCGGAGCTGCAACGCAGTATCAGGATTTCTTTACCGGCTTTATCACGGATCCGATAGAGCCAATTTTGTGGGGACTGCTGTTTCTTGGCTTGTGTATCTTCATTATTTTAAAGGGCGTTGCAGAGGGTATCGAGAAAATCAGTAAGGTTTTAATGCCGGCTCTCTTTCTTTTGCTGATTGCGACGGCGATTCGCTCGGTTACTTTGCCGGGCGCTATGGAAGGCGTGCGCTTCATGCTGCATATCGATTTCTCCGCCTTCCATACAGATATGCTGGTTGCGGCAGTAGGACAGGCCTTTTTCTCGCTCTCCGTGGGAATGGGCATCCTTATCACCTATGGCTCCTATGTAGGAAAGAAGGAAAATCTGATGAAAAGTGCGGTCTGGATTTGTGTGCTGGATACCCTGGTCGCAATTCTGGCAGCCTTTGCCATCATTCCGGCAGTCTTTGTGACCATGGGGGCTGAAGGACTTGGTATGGGCGGAGGATTTGCATTTATGGCACTGCCCAATGTGTTTGCTTCCATTCCCGGAGGTATTATCTTCGGGGCTGTCTTCTTCATTCTCTTGTTTCTGGCAGCATTGACAAGTGCCATCAGTATACTGGAGAGCATCATTGCCTGTATGAGTGAGGAATTTCATATCACGAGGAGAAAGGCTGTAGTCTGGCTGTTTCTGCCGCTCATGATTTTAGCCGCCGGCTATTCCTTGTCGCAGCTGGAGTCACGCGGATTGAACCTGCCCTGGTTTGATATGCGAAACGGGTTACAGCTGCTGTCCATGAATGCTGTGATGGAGAAATTTACAGATAATCTGATGATTCCCCTTGGCGCACTTTGTTTCTGTATATTCACGGGATGGGTATGGGGAGTTCATGAAGCTACAGACGAATTCGAGAATGAAGGTACACTGCGGTTTCGCTGGAAAAAGCTATGGTCCCTTGCTATCCGCTATCTGGCACCGGCAGCGATTCTGATGATTCTCTATTTTACGATTTGTGAAGGAATGATTCTGTCCTGAAAATCAATTGCCTGTCTTAGTACAGGCTTTTTTTCTGCGAGTATTTAAATCAAACAGCATCTGCACAGCAGCACGGCATGGAGACTTATCAATATTTTTCAGCAAGGAGTGCAGAGTGATTGCTTACCTTATGGCAAAGAACATCCATACTGGAAATATTTAACCTCTATTTCCTGAAAACAAGGAATGTTGCTTTTGATAAATAGATGGTATAATTGAATACGAATTGTGAGTGCTGCATGTAAATTATAAAATCAGTTTTTACAGCAGGCCTTTGCAGTTGGCTGTCCCTGTGCGGTGCTGTACAGAAACTAAAATAGTAGAGAAATTCGTATTGTGATGGAAAGTGATTCTGCAGGGGTTATACAGGAGAATTCATCCTTTATTTTATATGTATTCCTCAGCCGGATGCTTATCAGGAGCTTACCACATGTTATTCTAGGAGGATATGGCGTGTAAGAAGAATGTATTGCAGGGTGAACAAATCAAGGAGGTATTCTGCTATTGATTGGAAAGGAGCGGCTATATGAAAAATAAACGTGTGCAAAAGCTGTCAGAACAAAAGCTGCTGCAGTATGGATGTAGTAAGGAAGGGATAACATACCGCTGTATCCGGAAGCTGAAGGCTCCGTATTTTTATGCGGTTATCACGTATGAAGGGCAGGAGCTGTCTGCTGAAGTATACGATGCGCAGCTAAGGGAGCCCTATACACCATTTCACGTACCGGGGGCAAATGGCAGCTTTGTATCATCGATTCGTGAGGAGGTTGAGGAGCTGCTGGAGGACATGGTGCAGCAGTGTATCGATGGAAATCCATATCGTACGCGCATTCTGGATTATGTTGCTGAGCGTTATCAGAGCTATCCCCAATTTCCCTGGAAGAGTGCTCCGGAGCATGGAACCTTAAAGACAGCAAAGGGAAAGTGGTACGGTGTTATCATGCATATTCCCTATCGAAGTCTGGGTATTGATGTCGATGGTATGACGGATGTCTGTAACTTGAAAAATCGTCCGGAATTCATTCAGGAGCTGATTGATTATAAATGTTTTTATCCTGCGTATCATATGAATAAAACATACTGGTTTACGATTCTGCTTGATCAAAAGCTGTCCTGGAAGCAGCTTCAAAAGCTCATTGATGAAAGCTATCGGCTGGTGAGTGCTGGTAAATAGCGTTGGAATCAGTGAAAATCATAGAAAAGGAGCTGTTATCAAATGGAATGGATGGAACGATTGAATGAGGCAATTGCATATATGGAGGAGCATATGCAGGAGGAGATCAGCTTTGAGGAGGTCGCAAAAATTGCGTGTACATCCTCCTATAATTTTCAGCGGATGTTCTCTTACATGACCGGGATCTCCCTGTCGGAGTACATACGCAGAAGAAGGATGAGTCTTGCAGCAGAGGAATTGCAGCAGGGGACGGATAAGATTATAGATATTGCATTGCGTTATCAATACGCATCTCCAACCGCTTTTAATCGGGCATTTCGCTCTGTCCATGGCATTGCACCATCTCAGGTGCGCAATGCACAGGCTGCCGTAAAGCTGTATCCGCCGCTTCACTTTCAGCTTTCTATCGCAGGAAGCAGGGAATTGAATTACAGAATTGTAAAGAAGGATGCCTTTCGCGTTGTCGGAGTTTGCCATGAGCTGGAAAAGGAGCTGGAGAAAAATTATGAGGTGGTTCCCAATCTCTGGCGGACAGCGGCAGAAGATGGAACGATTGCAGACCTTTCTGCACATATCGACGCAAAGGAGCCAAGCGGTCTGTTGGGAATCAGTATGTGTCAGGATTTGAAGGACTGGAAGTTCTGGATCGGAGTGGCGAGCGAAGAACCGCTGAACGGATATGAAGAAATTCAGCTACCTAAGGCATCCTGGATCGTTTTCCAATGCGAAGGAACGCATGCGTCCATTCAGGAGCTGGAGCGCAGAATCTGGACGGAATGGTTTCCATCAACCGGCTATCAGTATGTAAACGGACCGGTGATGGAGGTCTATCTGGACCCTGATCCTAGCTCCTCAAGGCTTGAGATGTGGCTGATGATCACTGACATGTGAAAAGCACGCAGTATCGGACAGAGAAAGAGAGGATAGAAAGGACATAAATTTATATACTAATACCATACAAAGCAGGAGGAATCAAATATGAGCGAACCGTTTCACATCGTAGAAAGAGAAAGCTTTCGTGTTGCAGGCTATTGCATACATACGACAAATAAGAGAAAAGAAGGACAGAAAGCAATACCCCGGCAATGGGAGGAGCTTCAAACACAGGGACAGCAGAAGGAATTGATGTCCCATATGAATCAGGAGCCCTTTGGTCTGTTTGGTATCAGTGTTTATAATACAGCAGCAGATGACAGTCGTAAATTCGATCATTGGATTGCTGTTTCCAGCAATCATGCAGTTACAGGAGAGCTGGAAGAATATATCGTGCCCGCTGCAACCTGGGCAGTATTTCCCTGTACATTGGATACCATTGGAAAAACAGAGGTGCAGGCAATCATGAAATGGCTACCGAAATCTGATTACAAGCCACTGAATTCCGGATACATCACCGGAAGGATGAAAGCAAAGGCGCCGGATATCACATATTACGGAGAAAATGATCTGGTTGAGGTATGGGTGGCAGTGGAAAAGAGATAAAAAAACTGACAACTAACAGCTTATCGATGCATGAGGGATTCTTACTTTATGCATCTTTTTATTTAAGCCGGGGGGATGTTAGAGTGTTAGGAACGGTTAAGTCTATCATAATTCATACTAAAAATTTTCAATGATTGACGATGGTTTCAGCATCCGCTTTAATCAAACCATAGAGAAGGCAGTCAAAGCATAAGTAAGCAAACAGATAAAAGCCAATCATCTTCTTGTTACTTCTCATTGCAGCAATAGAATCACAGCGCTATTTGTCTGTTCAGGCTTTATATTGTGTTAAAATGAAGTGTGCGATAAGTATGAAGATAAAACAGCCGATGTGATATGAAGGAGGTACTATGATGCATAAATTAGAAAAAAAGGTAATTCTGATCGATGTGGACGGAACGCTGGTGGATTATGAAAATCATCTTCCGCCTTCCGCAGTCAAAGCAATACGTATGGCCAGAGCACAAGGACATCTGGTTTATATCTGTACGGGTAGAAGCCGCAGCGAGGTGTATGACGAAATTTGGAATATCGGTCTGGATGGTATGATTGGTGCAAATGGCGGATATATTGAGCATCATGGGGAGGTATTGTTTCATGCACATTTAAAAAAAGAACAGTGCAGTGCAATCGTAGACTGGCTGCATAGCCGCAATCTGGAATTTTATCTGGAAAGCAATACGGGTTTGTATGCCAGTGAACATTTTGAAGAAGCGGGAGAACCCGTTATGCAGAAATATATGCAGCGCAAGGGAAACGGGCAGGAAAATATCCATATACGCGCACAGTATCCGGAAATGGTGTTTGGAGAAAATCTGTATCGGGAGGATGTGAATAAAATCAGCTTTATTCTAAATTCCTATGCAGATGTGACTGCTGCAGCGCAATGCTTTTCGGATCTAAAAATCAGCACCTGGGGTGGCAAGGGAGAAACAGCTCTTTTTGGTGATATCGGAATACAGGATATTGACAAGGCAACAGCGATCTCTCTTCTGCTGAAGTATCTTCATATGGAGCAAAAGGATACGATTGCTTTTGGAGATGCGGCGGTGGATATTCCTATGCTGGAATACTGCGCGTTGGGAATCGCAATGGCTAGTGGAGGTAAGGAAATTAAAGCCATGGCGGATGATATTACAGCTGCCGTGAATGAGGATGGACTATATAAGGCATTTTTAAAATACAATTTACTTTGATGCACTGATATTACAGAAAAGATACTGCACCTATCTGCCATCTGTTTGTTTGCACTGGAAACAAATCACTACAGTCTCTTCTGCAGACAAAAACAGAATGTCAATTTTTATACAAAGAGCTGCGGGTTTCATCTGTGTAGAAAAATAATGGATAGTGATATGGAAATGATAAGCTTTTATAGAATTGATCCTTTGAGGTCTCCTCTTTCCGCGCAACTTTGGCGGGAGATGGAGCCTTTTTACGTCAGCGTGGGCAAATGCATTGACAGCACTCCTTTACATGCATATACTGTTATTAGTTAGATGGAGATAACTTTTGACATCAAAGGAGGAGTTACAAATGAAGCTTGTATTGATTCGTCACGGAGAGAGTGAATGGAATAAATTAAACCTGTTTACCGGGTGGACAGATGTTGATCTGAGTGAAAAGGGACATGAAGAGGCCAAAGCGGCAGGGAGACTGCTGAAGCAGGAGGGATTGGATTTTGATATCTGCTATACCTCCTATTTAAAAAGAGCTGTGCATACACTGGATCACATTCTGGACGAAATGGATCGCACATGGCTTCCTGTTGTAAAGTCCTGGAAGCTGAATGAGCGACATTACGGTGCTTTGCAGGGCTTAAATAAAGCGGAAACCGCTGAAAAATACGGAGAGGAGCAGGTCAGGGAGTGGCGGCGTTCCTACGATATCCTCCCACCGGCACTGAATCAAAACGATGCGCGAAGTGCTGTTGCACAGAGTATGTATCGGGATGTGAATCCGAATGAGCTGCCGAGCAGTGAGAGCCTGGAAACGACGGTTGCACGAGTGGTGCCGTATTTCAACAAGGTCATTAAAAAGGATATGATGGCAGGTAAACGCGTCATCATCGCGGCACATGGAAATTCTCTGCGCGCATTGGTGAAATACTTTGATAAGCTCAGCGAGGAGGATATCGTAAATGTGAATATTCCAACAGGTGTTCCGCTAGTGTATGAATTTGATGCACAGGGCAATCCTTTGCACCATAGATACCTTGGTGATCCGCGGCTTTTAAAGCAGAAAATGGAGGCTGTTGCCAATCAGGGAAAAAAAGCAATCGGCGTGTAAAGGAAAACAACATGATCATATGCATAGGGAAAAGATATCCGCTTAATACCGTAGGGGTACAGAACCAATCATTTCATGTATGTCTTCTTTTTACAATTCACATCCCCTGCCCTCTGGTATAATAACTGCATTCACAGGGAGGTAGCTGTATGAAATACATGGGAAGCTTATATGCAGTAGATGATAAAGAACGCACGATTGCTTTTTATAAGGAGGTGTGCGGTCTGCGCGTGATACAGGATTTTGGTACAAACTTCACGATGACGGGAGGTATATCCTTTCAGACGAGAGAAAGCTGGAGTGGTTTTCTGGAGAAGCAGCCCTCGGATATTCATTACGGCGGCGATGATGCGGAGATTTATTTGGAATGTGAGGATCTGGACGCTTTTGTAAAGCTGTTAAACAGTCGAACGGATATCATACTGCTTCATCCTGTAAAGGAGCATGACTGGGGACAAAGAGGCATTCGCTTTTACGATCCGGACATGCATATCATCGAAGTCAGTGAACCACTGCCGGTTGTCGTCAGCCGCTTCACACAGCAGGGGATGAGCACCTCGCAGATTTCTGAGAAAATGGGGTTGTCTGAACGCATGGTGAACCGCATGCTGAAAAGGCACGAAAAAAATTTATAGTATGAAGGCTGTCCAGCGGCAGTCTTTTTTGCATAAGAAAATCAAAGCTCGTCTGAAAGCTCAGGATTGCGTATTGCTGATAACTCGGATGCAGGAAATAAAGCACAGGACATAGTGAATAGCTGAAAGAAAAAGGATACATAAACGCAGATACATAGGGGTCAGCTGCATGAGGGAAACAGAAGTGTACAAATAAATGAACGATGAAAATGACAAAAAAAGAAAACAAAAAGCCGATACCTGCAGGAAATATCACCTGCCGCACCGGCTTTTTCATAACCTCTGTTACATAATCACAGGAATATAAGCGTTGGACCGCGGCAATCATTATCTGGCTAGAATATGCTTTTCCAGATACCAGGCTACACCGTCCTCTTCGTTGGAAATTGTCTGGGCATCCGCATGGGCAAAGGTATCCATGGTGCCGTTGCTCATCCATACGCCGTGTCCGACTTCCTTTAACATTTCGTTGTCATTGCTTGTATCACCAAAGGCAAGCACCTCATCCATGGTAATCCCGATATCCGCACACAGGTGACGAAGCCCGCTGGCCTTATTCACCCGCTTATCCACGAATTCAAACAGGGTGGGATCGGAACGAAAGGCTGCACAGGTTGAAAGATTAAGCTTTCTTGCACGCTGTTCCACCATATCCATATCCTCCGGCTGACATTCCACAATCAGCTTCTGTCTAGGCTGATTACAAAGCGCATACAAATCTGTGATCTGTTCATCCTCGTGATATAAGGCAGCCTTTGCACGGGTTGCTTCAGTTCCCTTGTTCACATAGCGCTTTTCCTTTTCAAAAATCCAGAAGCGCACCGGCATATCCCGATATTGATCCATAATATGCTTTAACAGTTCTCCGTCTATGGTATAAAAGTTTTTCTGTGCATCCTTTGCTTTATCATAAATGCACCCGCCGTTCATACCGAGTACATAATCCACAAGCTCCTCCATTTCCCATTGCTTGATGAGGGAGAGAATCGGATACAGCGGCCTTCCACTGGCAATCGCAAAGGACATTCCCTGTTCCTTTGCTTTGCGAATGGCTTCCTTATTTATATTGCTTACAAACTTCTGCCCGTTTAACAGCGTTCCGTCCAAATCACTAACAATCAGTTTATATTTCATATCATCACCTGCGGGAATCATACCATAAAATAAGATAAAGGAAAAGATGACAAAGCAGGTCTATTGTTATATCCGTATGATGACTGTGTATTCTTTGTTATGTTTGGTTGACAAATTGCTACCCTGCATGGATAGCATTTCCTCCTGCATTCCTTTTAGTATAGTCATACGATGAGGTGATGAGGATGAAGGATATCGTGATAACAAATGCTATGCAGGGAAACCTGAAATGGGCTTGATGCGTAAGCAATGCTTTTGTGCTCTTTACAAATCAAAACGGATACATAATTTTTTTAAGTCAGAAATGAAATGACAATGCTTAAGGGAAATGATATAATGACAAAAATATAATTGAAAATGAGAGGAATTTAGAAATGAAATCAGTTTTACTAATAGGACAATCAAATATGGCAGGGCGTGGATTTTTAAACGAGGCTACGCCAATATATAATGAAAATATTTTCATGCTAAGAAATGGCAGATGGCAAATGATGGCAGAACCTATCCACTTTGACCGGTCAGTTGCTGGTGTTGGACCAGCGGCGTCATTTGCACAGGCATGGTGTAACGCAAATAAAAATGAACAAATCGGACTTATCCCTTGTGCGGAAGGAGGCAGTTCCATCGATGAATGGAATAAGGAAGGTGCTCTATTTCGCCATGCAGTCAGTGAGGCAAAATTCGCCATGGAAAACAGTGAGTTGATTGCAATTTTGTGGCATCAAGGAGAAAGCGACAGTCATAGCGGAAAATACAAAAATTATTATCAAAAACTTAATGTTTTAGTTAATTCGTTCAGAAAAGAACTGGAAGCTTTGGAAGTTTCGTTCATTGCTGGCGGTTTGGGAGATTATTTAGGTAAGTCTGGATTTGGAAGAAGCTGCGTAGAGTATGACTTGATTAACCAGGAATTACTCAAATACGCAGAATATAACAGAAATTGTTATTTTGTAACAGGGGAAAAATTATATCCTAATCCAGATGGTATCCATATCAATGCAGAGTCTCAGAGAATACTGGGTATTAGGTATTTCAAAGCTTACCAGACCAAATCAAATGTTGTAGAGCCGTTAGATAATGAAGCGAACATGGTAAAGGAATTAAGTGAAAGAGAATACACTATAGCAGAAAAAAGATACATAACACTAGAACAATTTACATTAGGAAAAAGTTGCATGGAAGAAGTGTTGAAATTTTTAAAGTAGAGACATAACTTCCAGTTTATGTAGGAAATAAGCTGAAAACCTCACAAACCCACGGTATGATCCGCCGCGGAGGTGGCTGCAAGACATTAGCTAAGCTGGCGTGAGGGGTGAATTCCTTTGTCGGTTCGGCGATTCCAGAAACAAAACGACTGAAACAGTTAAGCAGTGTTTGTGGTATTGGTGTAGAGTCTGCTGGGAGGAAGCGTATAGCCAATTGCACAGCAGCCCTTTGATACTGCCAGTGATCTGATTGACTGGACTTCTGCCTGTTATTAAAGGATATGCGGTATCACAGATATCTAAAAAAATGAGGAAATAAAGCAGGCAGGTAAAAGAAGGCGTTTCCTCTTTGAGATTGTCAAGGAACAAGCTTACATGCTATTTTATCTTTTGCTTTTCATGATGGTGTATCCTGTTCATTTTTGAATAAGGGGCAAATAGCAGCTATCAGCATTTTCCGGTTTGAAATACCGGAAAAGAAAAGAGCGATACTGATTTCTGATTCTAGTTGGATTGAACAGGCGGTGAAGGAATGAATTCAGCACTGCTGTTTATGAAGGAATGTATATAAAGGTAAGCTTATCGTGATATGAAGAAACAATGTGGAAGGAAGGCGGTAACATTATGGAACGGCTATGGGAAGCAGGTGCATTGTTGAATGAATGGTATTTTCTGTTCATTATCCTACTGCATAGTGCTGTATGTGCGATCATCGTACAAAATGCCCTGGCTTTTTTCTTGAATCTCGGGCTTGCTTATTTTGTACGCGGTTTTCTGTCACTGCATTTCATCGTCAATGGTGTGGAGTCTTATAAACCAACGCGTAAAATTGGTCCCTTTTACATATTGGGTGATGATCATTATATTTTTTACGGTTATCCGTTTCGTCGCCGTATTTCTCCTGTAACCGGCTATGTTGTCAACTTTGGTATCGCGGTTCTCCTATATCTTTTCTCCATGAGTCAGCTGCTTTTACGCAAATATGAGAATATCTGGCTGGCCTGTGCAACAGGTGTTTTACTGGGGGCTGTCCTTGGCTTTTTAAAGATTTCAATGCAGGCAAATCATGCATATCAGGAAAATATGAAAACGGCCAAACAGATGTTTATGGAGCATTATGGTAATCTGAAAGAATTATCTAAAATTGAAAAATACCGTCAGCTGAATCCCTCCACCTATTATGAAACAAAATGGATGAAGGAAATGCTGCATACAGATCGTGAGGAGGGCAGGGAAGGCTAGCTTCTGCACACTGTCCTTTTTTTCTTAAGGCACTGGATGTGTGAAACATTATACTCTGCTTTTTATAAGAAGGCATTAAAAACGGTAAGCTGCTGTTTGGATTTCATAAAGATAAGTACCTGTTTCATAAATATGATATATATAGGCTAAAGTACCTCTGCAATCGCTGTTATACTGATACAGGGTGATGGCAATGAAACAGGGTAAATTGAAAATATTCTTCGGATATTGTGCAGGCGTGGGAAAAACCTATGCCATGCTGGAGGCTGCTCATGAGCGGAGGCGGGAAGGCATGGATGTGGTTATCGGCTACATCGAAAAGCATGATCGATTAGATACGATTGCATTGATGCAGGGACTGGAGTGTATAGCGTTAAAAGCGATTATGTATCATGGGATTACGCTGGAGGAATTTGATTTGGATCAGGCATTGCAGCGGCATCCGCAGCTGATACTGGTTGACGAGCTTGCGCATACGAATGTACAGGGGGCCCGGCATCCCAAGCGCTACAGCGATATACAGGAGCTGCTGCATGCAGGAATTGATGTGTATACGACTGTGAATGTACAGCATTTGGAAAGTCTGCAGGATGTGGTTGCAGGTATCACCAGAGTACAGGTACAGGAGCGTATTCCGGATGCTGTATTTGATGAAGCAGATCAGGTGGAGCTGGTGGATATTGAACCGGATGAGCTGCTTGAACGTCTGAAAAGGGGGAAAATCTACCATAAGACTGCCGCACAGAAGGCGATGCATAATTTTTTTGTGCGAGATAATCTTATCGCACTGCGTGAAATAGCCTTGCGCCGTTGTGCAGACCGGGTGAATAAGCGGGTCAGTTTAAAGGATCGCAAGTCCACACGGGAGCATATCCTTCTCTGTCTTAGCCCGTCCCGCAGCAATGCATTGGTCATCCGTACCGCCGCACGCATGGCAAGTGCTTTTTTCGCAGAGTTCACGGCACTGTATGTTGAAAATGTAAACGAGGAGCCGCTTTGTCGCGAGGATTTGGAACAGCTGGAACAAAACCGCCGTCTGGCGCAGCATTTTCATGCAAATATCGTATCTGTGGCAGGAGAGAATATTGCACAGCAAATCAGTGAATATGCCAAAATCAGCGGAGTTTCCAAGATTGTTATCGGCCGTTCCTCCCCCCGTCCGCACTCCCGTGCGAGAACCCTGATCGATCAGCTCACTCTGCTGGCTCCCGATCTTGAAATCTATATCATTCCGGACGCAAATGTGGAGCCTGTGAAAAGGAAACGGCATAGGCTTACACATGCCCATGTATTCCGTCATCGCGACTTCATGCTTACGGTATTCCTGTTTCTGGGAGCGACCGGGATCAATTTGCTCATGTACCATTTTCAGCTTCCGGAAGCAAACATCATCATGGTCTATCTTTTGGCAATCGTTCTGATTTCCTATAACACCAGCTCCCGTGTTTACGGACTGGGTGTTTCTCTGCTGATTGTTGCCGTATTCAATTTCTTTTTCACAGCACCCCGCTTTTCCATGGAGGCATATGATCCGGCATATGCAATGACCTTCGCCGTCCTGTTTATCGTTTCCTTTATCATCAGTACCCTGACTCGGACAATGCGCATGCAGCTCAAGGTAAATGCCATGCAGGCACATCGCATGGAGCTGTTGCTGGAGACCTCCCAGCAGCTGCAGCTGGCAGAGAATATGGCACAGCTGGGTGAGGAGGCAGTCCGGCAGCTGTATAAGCTGCTGAACCGTACCATCATCATTTACAGTGTAAGGAATAAAACCCTGCAGGAGCCGATCATTTATCATGAACATTTAAATGAAGACGAGGAACAGAAATATCTAACTGAGAATGAACGTGCAGTTGCACAATGGGTGTTAAAAAACAATCGCAAGGCTGGTGTTTCAACCAGTACGCTGCCGTATGCAAAGGCCCTGTATTATTCGATCCGGAAGAAAGATCGGATTTATGCTGTGGTCGGAATCGCCCTGCAGCAAAAGGAGGTATTGTCACCGTTTGAGCGCAGTATGCTGGCAACCATGCTGAATGAGATTGCTTTGGCAATGGATTCCATGCGCAAGCAGAATCACAGAAGAGTGAATCGCTAATATGTAATTAACAGGGCAACAGAACGAAAAATCGGTTGTCGGTTTATCGCTTTTGGAAGGCAGGAAAGAGGAGGTTTAAAAAAACTTCCTTTTTTATATCCGGGATTTTGCTGAATTCCTGCACATAAGTCCTTGCTTTGCTTTGAACTTGCGGAAAGCATGGAAAACGCATGACGCAGCTTGCCTTGGATGATATAATAGGCATGGAATGCTTGTAATAAATACTGTGGAATGCCGCTATATTGCATAAGAGGCGGTAGCTGTACATGTGATCCGTGTTGATACCGATGCGCATAATAAGGGGATGCAGTATATTTTACAGTGAGCTGAATGTCTATATTGCGGCACTGTGATTTTCCAAAATGGTCCCAAGCTTGCCTAGGAGCTTATGTTTTCGGAAGATTGTATCTTACAGACATGACATTGCATGAAAAGCAGCAGGGGGGGCAGCTTATAGAATTGATGCGAAAGTATGCGAAAAAAAATCCGTAAGCTGTATGCTTGCGTTCGGGTGTGCTGAGCGCTGAATGAGTCAGGATTTGATACGCAAAGGATTACAGGCAGTAGGGGTACTGTGGAGGTAATCACGAAGAAGTGTAAGGCAGGGTGAAGAATATTGAAAGAGAATTCGTTACGCATGATTTTGAAAAAAAGGGCAGGACAGCTGAAGCAGGATTTGCCGATTATCTATCTGGTATGGAAGGATAGGGATACGCCGGTGTTAGCAAAGGCACTTGCGGCTATGACGGCGGTTTATGCACTTTCTCCGATTGATTTGATTCCTGATTTTATACCGGTGCTTGGCTTGCTGGATGATGTGATCCTGTTACCGGCTCTGATTGTATTGACCTGTAAACTGATCCCCGATGAAATCTGGGAGCGAAATCGTTGGCTATGCGAAGACATACAGGAGAAGAAGCAAAGGAAATGGTATTATGCGGTTCCGATTGTCGTCATATGGCTGCTGATGATCTGCCTAATTGTTAAAGCGGTGCTCTAGGATGGCTTCTGGCCTTGATATAGAAATATATCGGTTACCTGTAAATGAAAAAGGAGAAGTGAAAGATGTACACTAGGTTTGAGGATACACAGGAAGCGGTGATCAACCCGTGGGATATTGTAAAAAGAAGAGCGGATTGTCCAAAGGTAGCTGTAACCTGCTTCGCACATAATCTGATTGCATATGCAATAGAAAAATACCAAGCGCAGGTTTATGAGTATCTGCATACAACCAATGGTGATAAACCAATTTATGTGTGCAAAATTGAAAGTCATCGTATTGCTCTGTTTATGAGTGGAACTGGAGCCAGTGCTGCAGTGAATGAATATGAGGAATTATTTGCCCTCGGAATAGAAAGCATCGTTGTTTTTGGTACCTGTGGTGTGCTGGATTCATCAATCAAGGATTGTGCAATCCTCCTTCCAACGCTTGCCTATCGTGATGAAGGAACAAGCTTTCATTATGCACAGGCAAGTCAGACGATCGCAGTCAATGTAAATACGCATACTCAGATGAAGCAATTCTTTCAAACACATGCGATCGCTTATCGGGAAGCAAAGGTATGGACTACAGATGGGTTTTATCGTGAAACGAGGAATAAGGTTGAACGGATGAAGGCGGCCGGTTATACCTGTGTGGATATGGAGTGCTCGGCATTGGCTGCCCTTGCTCAATTTCGCAGGAAAAGGATAGCACAGTTTTTTTATTCAGCAGATAATCTCGATCAAAAGCAATGGGATAAACGAAGTCTGGGAAATGCTGAAAACATCGAAGTAAAGAAGAATATTGTCGATATCGCAATGCAGCTGTCTCTGCAGCTTGCAAGTGAGTAAACGTGGTTGTTATATGGAATGTAATAATGACTAATTGCTGTACATCATATTTACATATCCTAGCGGTCAACACCCTTTCATAGCTTTCATCATATAGCTGTCAGATAGATATGCAGTTAACTGTTTTTCCTTCGATTGATGATGTTTGTGAGAAAGGCGTGGCAAAGATAACTGTGACGTCCTCCTTTTAAAGGCAGTAGCTGTTATTGATGTAGAATTCATAAAACACGTATACATAATACTGTTAATGAAGCAAAAACAGTATGAGAAAAAGGGTGGTCATTTTTACAATTTATGAAAAATGTTACAGAAAACTTTGTGATTCAGGAAGACTGAGCATGGAAACCTTTACCAAAAAGTGTTATAATGAAGCACATAAGGAGTGTGAATCATTATGAAGATTGGAATCCCTAAAGAAATAAAAAACAATGAAAATCGTGTATCCTGTACACCTGCGGGTGTATTTGCATTGTGCAAGGCAGGACATGAGGTGTATGTGGAAACAAATGCCGGAGCAGGAAGCGGCTTTTTGGATAAGGAATATGAAGAGGCCGGTGCACAGATCAAAGCGGCCGATGAAGTATTTGCTTTGGCTGATCTGATTGTGAAGGTCAAGGAATATCTGCCACAGGAATATCATTATCTGCGTGAGGATCAGCTGGTTTTCACGTATCTGCATATCGCGAATGATGAAGCCTTTGCGAATGCATTGCTGGAATCAAAGACAACCGCCATTGCCTATGAAACAGTACGTGACAGAAAAGGCGGACTTCCGCTGCTGACACCGATGAGTGAGGTAGCGGGGCGCATGGCGGTTCAGGTCGGAGCGACAATGCTGCAGAAAAACAACGGCGGACGCGGGTTGCTGCTGGGGGGAGTTCACGGTGTCTTCCCTGCCGAGGTTGTGGTGATCGGCGGAGGTACCGTTGGTCTCAACGCGGCAAAGATTGCCTGCGGCTTAGGCGCAATCGTAACAATCTTCGATATCAGTGCCGATCGTATGGGCTATATTGATGATATTTCCGGAGGAACGATTCATACAGCCTACAATAATGAATATAATCTGCGCAGAGCGCTGCGCACAGCGGACCTCGTTATCGGGGCAGTGCTTGTACCGGGCGCAAAGGCACCGAAAATCGTGACCGAGGATATGGTCAAAACAATGAAGCCGGGCAGTGCGATCGTCGATGTGGCGATTGATCAGGGAGGATGCATTGAAACAAGCGATCATATCACGACACATGATGATCCGTATTTTGAACGCTATGGTGTTATGCATTATTCTGTGGCTAATATGCCGGGTGCGGTACCTCGTACCTCAACGATGGCTCTTTCCAATGCAACGCTGCCGTATATCTTAAAGCTTGCGGAAAAGGGTGTGGATGCTTTGAAGGAGGATGCAGGCTTCCTTGCTGGATTGAATACATGCAAGGGGCATATCACCTGTCAGGGAGTCAGTGATGCTCTGCAGCTGCCGTATGCTGATCCCATGGAGCTGCTGTAGGCACAGAAAGGATAAAACAAGTATCATGCATGTTGAGAATGGCTTTGCTTAAGGCTGTTCGTCAGCCTTCCTTATCGGATACAGATGGCATAAGAATTCAAATCAGGTGGGATTTGGATTCTTTTTTTATTTGGGGAGGAAAGGACAGTATGTATTGTTTCATGAATTTCTATCGTAAATTGCATTGCACTTCTTTAGAAAATTAACAATTTTCATATGTATGCTGTTCTCTATATGATTCCATAACTGAAAAGCTGCAAAATCTTTATATTCTTAACGGAAATACCATCACTCTTAATGCAGTCTTTATACGTTCTTAACATTGGCTGCGGTTTGCTTACACTGTCTTTATATGCAACCTGTTACTATAGGGGTGGGAAGAAAAAGGTAAGAGGTGTTTATTATGTTTACAAGAAATCAATTAAGAAATCAGAAGGTGCTGGTTGCAGGCTGTGGAAGATTTGGAGCCTGCCTGGCTGCGGCATTGAGTGAGGCGGGGTATGATATACTGGTGATAGATAAACAAAAAAGCGCCTTCAGGCGTCTTTCTGACAGCTTTCAGGGCTTTGAAATCGAAGGGGATGCTGCGGATGTGAATGTGCTGGAAGCCTGTGATATCAGCCATTGCAATATTGTGCTGGTGGCAACGGACAATGACAATACCAACTGCATGATTGCCCAGATTGCCGCAACGATTTATCATATTGAGCAGGTGTATATCCGATTGAATGATCCCGACAAGGAAAAGCTGCTGGAGCAGACCTCCATTCGAGCAATTTATCCTGCACGGCTTTCCGTACAGGAATTTGAACAAATCAGCCATATCGCATTAAAAGGAGCTGCTGTTTTATGAAAATCGTTGTAGCAGGAGGACGCAGCAAGGCGGATTTTTTAATCGGATCTCTGCTGGAAAAGAAGCACGAGGTAACGGTAATCAACGATGAGGAAGTATATTGCCGGTATCTTTCTGAAAAATATAATATCCCGGTCGTTGTGGGAAATCCCTGCAAGCGGTATGTGCTGGAGGAGGCGGAAATCGATCATGCGGACATTCTCATAGCACTTCGCCCCGGTGATCCGGATAATCTGGCAATCTGTCAGACTGCAAAAAAAATATTCCATGTGAAACGGGCAGTGGCAACCGTTTCCAATCCCAGAAATGTTTCTGTCTTCAAAAAGCTCGGTGTAAATACGGCCATATCCGCAACGTATACGATTGCAAAGATTATTGAACAGGCAAGCACCATCGAAAATCTGGTCAACTCACTGTCTATAGAGCAGGAAAATATCGTGTTGAGCGAGCTGCTGCTGACCGGGAATTGTGCGGTAGTAAACAAAAAGCTGAAGGAGCTGACCCTGCCAAAAAACGTTATCATCTGCTGTATCCTGCGCAATGTGGATATGATCGTACCAAATGGGGAAACCGTGCTGCAGGAGCATGACAAGCTGCTGCTTCTTTGCCCCACTGCTTTGCAGGAGCGTGTGCTCGATATGTTGACAGCGCAAGGGTTGGCATCATGAAAGAAAGGCTGCTACTGAAACAGCATGAGGTAACCGGATTTGGGCTGATGCTGGGCTATATCGGGGTTCTGCTGATGCTGATTGGAGGCATTGTACTGCTGCCGCTGCTCACGTTATTATGGTATCCAGAGGAGGCGTACGAGGCGAAGTACTTCATTCTGCCCGGTATCGGAAGCATTCTGCTTGGCTATCTGCTATTCTATAATATCCGGGGAAGAGAAACAGGACGGCTCCAGCGCAATCAGGACGCCGTTATCGTTGTGACCTGCTGGATTCTGGCAATCATGATCTGTGCATTGCCCTTTCTGTTGAGTGGTAACTATACATTTACGCAGGCGGTTTTTGAAACAACCAGTGCCTGGAGCACCACGGGGTTGAGCGTTGTTGATGTGGAGCATACCTCCCACCTGTTTCTGATGCACCGCAGCACCATTCTGTTTTTCGGAGGTATCGGACTTGTACTGGTCATGCTTTCCGTCTTATCCGACACGTATGGCATGCGCCTGTATGCGGCTGAGGGTCACAATGACCGCCTTCTTCCCAACCTGTTAAAATCCGCACGCATCATACTGACGATGTATCTGTGTTACATCCTGTCCGGAGTCGCATTGTATTGTCTGTTTGGTATGCCGCTGTTTGATGCACTGATTCATTCCATCGGAGCCTTATCAACGGGCGGCTTCTCCTCACATGCACAGAGTATCGGATATTATGATAATATCTGGATTGAAATGATTACAATCGTATTGATGCTGCTTGGCAATATCAATTTTCTGGCGCATTTGTTTCTGATTCGCGGTAAGCTGAGAAATTTCTTTCAGTATTGTGAAATTCGTTTTTCCTTTCTTGTGATTGCACTGGCTGTACCGGTTTTTGGATTCCTGTTATGCGCGGGTATGGGGACCGCCCTGCCGCATGCGCTGCGAACTGCATTGTTTCAAGTCGTATCCGCATTAACGACAACCGGCTTTCAAACGGTGGACACGTTTGTGACGCTGCCCTCCGCAGCCCTGCTTTTATTGATTGTACTGCAGCTGATCGGTGGAGGCATCGGATCAACTGCAGGCGGAATCAAGCAGTATCGCATCTATGCGCTATGCAAGGGCATCTGGTGGAATATAGAAAGTCAACTGCGTTGCGGAAATGTGATTCGTTCCCATAAAATCAACCGTGTTGATAAAAAGGAGGCTATCAGTCCTACCGAGCTTTCGCAAATGGGGCTGTATGTAGTGCTGTATTTCTGTTTGTTTCTTCTGGGAAGCTTTATCCTGTGCTGCTATGGTCATCCGCTTGCATACAGCATGTTTGAATTCTCCAGTGCACTTGGCACCGTTGGACTTTCCGCTGGCATCATGACCTGTGATGCACCGTCTCTTGTCCTGTGGACAGGGACGATTGGAATGTTTATCGGCAGGCTGGAAATCTATGTTGTACTGCTTGCGGCAGCAAGGCTGGGAAAAGATATCCGCAGCTGTGTAAGGCGTAGGAAAACGGCATGAAATCTGCTATAATTGGAACGGAAAAGAGGGGTCTGATGAAAAACAGTCATATATGGAAAAATCTGTGTATTACAACAGTGATACTGTTTCTCTGCACACTGGTATCCTTTGTCTTTGATGATATAGAAATACGCACCGAAAACATCATGCTGATCTATCTGATCGGGGTACTGCTGATCGTTGTGGAAACCGGAAGCTTTCTGTGGGGCATCACCTCCAGCCTGCTGAGTATTCTTACCTTTAATTACCTGTTTACCAATCCGACATTTTCATTGCAAATTGACGATTTCAATTATATTATCACGATTATCGTGTTCCTGATCGTATCCTTTGTGACGGGCTCTCTTGTCAATAAGCTGCAGCAGCATGCCCATAAGGCCAGAAGCAGTGCACGTCAAACCAGTGCCTTATATGAAATTACGAGAGCCTATCTAACCCTGTCCGGTGTGGATACGATTCTGCAGCATACGATTCGCTCACTGTATACTGCCCAGCAGACCATCTGTACCGTTTACTATACAGATGGGGAAGCCTTAAAGAAAATACAGGAGCCAATGGATACAGCTGCTGAGCCGGATGACGGTATGGCGGCGTGGTGTATGGAAAAGGACTGCGACTGCGGCAGGGGAACCTCCTTTTATGAAGAACAGGCCTGGACCTATCATCCCATGCACTGCAACAACCAGCTGCTGGGTGTGTATGCGCTGTATGAGGAAACCTCCCTGCGTGAGGAACAGCGTCTGTTTGTTCATACGCTGATTTCACAGATGATGATGGCAGTGGAACGGGAGATGCTGTATGCGGAGCAGGAGCAAAGCAGGGTCGAAATAGAAAAGGAAAAGCTTCGCAACAATCTTCTGCGCAGTATCTCCCATGATCTTCGCACCCCCCTGACCGGTATTGCAGGAAGCAGTACGCTGATCTGTGAAAATTATCAGGATCTGGATGATGATACCATCTATCATCTGGTGAAATCCATCAGCAGTGATGCCCTGTGGCTCAATCAGCTGGTGGAGAATCTATTGAATATGACAAGGATTCAGGATGGAAAGCTGCTGCTGAAACAGCAGGAGGAGGTTGTGGATGATATCATCTGTGAGGCCGTATCGCGATGTGAAAGCAGAAAGCGGGAGCATACGCTGAAGGTGACGCTTCCGGATGAGGTTTTGCTTGTGGAAATGGACGGACGGCTGATCATACAGGTGCTGGTCAATATGATTGATAACGCCATCAAGCATACACCGGATGCGACAATGATCGATATTCGCTGCTATAAGGACCACGGCTGGGCGGTGTTTGAAGTCATTGATCAGGGAGAAGGCATTGATGAATCCATCCGCGAGCATCTGTTTGAAAGCTTTGTGACCACCAAGAGTGAGTGCAGCGATTCCAGACGCGGAGTGGGTCTTGGCTTGACCATATGCAAAAGCATTGTAGAGGCACACCACAGTGAAATCTTTGCCTATAACCGTAAGGATGTGCAGGGTGCAGTGTTCGGCTTTCGGCTGAAGCTGGCCACAGAAAGGAAGGAATACCATGCATGATAAAATATTGCTGATTGAGGATGATGCCAGCATAATCCGATTTCTAAGCCTGTCTCTGGATAAGAACGGATATAAGGTGATAGAGGCACGAAACGGCATTGAGGGAATTTCATTATTCATGAGCGATAATCCGGATTTGATTCTGCTGGATCTGGGACTGCCGGATATCGACGGCAGCGAGGTGCTGCGTCAGATTCGTTCCCAAAGCGAGGTGCCGATTCTGGTAGTATCTGCCAGAGGGCAGGAAAGGGAAAAGGTGGAGGCACTGGATCTGGGGGCGGATGATTATGTTACCAAGCCCTTTCATATCAATGAGCTGCTTGCCAGAGTACGGGTGGCACTGCGCAAGAAAACACCGCGTGTTGTTAAGGAAAAGGTGTTTGTGCTGGATGGTCTGCGGGTGGATTTTGAAAAATACAAGGTCTATGTGGAGGACCGGGAGGTGCATCTGACACCAATCGAGTTTAAGCTTCTGGTGTTACTGATTGAGCATGCGGGCAAGGTGCTGACCCACAGCTTTATCATCCGTAATATCTGGGGGTACAGCTCCTGTGAGGATTCACAATCCCTGCGTGTCTTTATGGCAAATATCCGCAGAAAAATTGAAAAGGACAGCTCACATCCCCGCTATATACTGACAGAGGTAGGCGTAGGATATCGTTTTGTCGATGAATGACCGGTACAAACCGGTTTTTTCATTTCATTAGCATCCCGCTAAAACAGATGGCAATGTGCCATGTCAGAGGACGTTGTAAAACTCCATGCACATGTTCGAGCTGTGCAATCACCTATTGATGCAGGGACTATGCAAAACTCATAAAAAAACGTATAGCGCAATGAAATATGCAAAGCAATGACTATACGGAGGGCCGCACAGAGCAAACGCTGTATCATTATGCACCTTACAGCAGTATGCAGCACACGAAACTGCATGGCATATAAAGACCATTTCTAAACCGCCTTCTTATCCGTGAGGGTATGCCCCACACATCTTCCACATCATGAAGAGGGATTGCATTTACAGCAAGAGTCTTTCTCGATTGTGGGGAAACCTAACATAGGGAGACTTCCATACGATTGTAGTTATCAATAGAAGTTGAAGTCTCTCTTTTGCAAACACCCTAAAGTGAGAAAGAGCCTACAGCAAGCAACCCTCTTTTTATCTATCTTTCTCCCATCGCATCCCCTCTTGTTCCTGCCCTTTTCATTTTGCTTGAGCGGATTGTCAGGCGCAATCGCTTTCATAAAAAATCCTTACAGCTTCTTAACATTCGCCCTTAGTTCTTTACACCTGCTTTATACGGGATTCGCTATAATGGAACTCGTTAAGAAAGGAAGGGTTTGGATATGGAAATGATCGTTATCTTGTTTTATGGCGTTGCCATTGTCCTGTTAGCATATTTGTTTTACATGCTGTTTAAGGGTGAATCCATATGAACAGCGCATTGATTTTGCAGGATGTCGTTTATGTCGTGGCACTGCTTGCCATCGGATATCCGCTTGGCTGTTATATCTACAAGATTTATAACGGGGAGCGTGTAGCTCTCATGCGGATTTTTGCACCGCTGGAGCAGCTGCTGTACCGTGTGATGGGAGTCGATGAAGAACAGCAGATGCATGCGAAAAAATACGCATCCAGCGTTCTGTGGTTTTCGCTTTTCGGTTTTCTGATCGTTATGGGGCTGCATCTGGTACAGGCATGGCTGCCGCTGAATCCGGAGCAGCTGGAAAACACCAGTGTGCATCTTGCCTACAACACAGCCGCAAGCTTTGTATCCAATACAAACTGGCAGGCATATTCGGGAGAAACCACACTGTCCTATCTGACGCAGATGGCAGGACTTACCGTACAGAACTTTGTATCTGCGGCTACCGGAATCGCTGTTTTGTTTGTCCTGTGCAGAGGCTTTGTGCGCAGGGAAACAAAAAATCTTGGAAACTTCTGGAGCGATCTTGTAAAGATTACATTGTACATTCTGCTGCCTCTGTCTGTCGTGGTATGTCTGATCCTGGTCAGTCAGGGGGTTGTACAGACACTGGATTCGTATGCATCCTATACGACACTGGAAGGAACACAGGGCGTGTTGCCGCTGGGACCTGCGGCCAGTCAGATTGCCATCAAGCAGCTGGGCACCAACGGCGGCGGCTTCTTCGGTGTCAATTCGGCATTCCCGTATGAAAATGCAACACCGCTGTCCAATGTTATTGAAGCGCTCTGCTTACTGCTGATACCGGCTGCTCTGTGCTTCACCTTTGGAAAAGCGGTCAAGGATACCCGGCAGGGAAAGACGATTCTTATTGTTATGACGGTAATCTTTGTCGCTGCACTGGTGGGCCTGAGCTGTGCGGAAATCTTCGGTGCCCCATCGTGGGATAGCGTAGCATCTCTTGGCGGAAGCATGGAGGGAAAGGAAACCCGCTTCGGTGTCGGTGGAAGCTCTTTGTGGGCTGCGGCAACAACTGCCGCAAGCAATGGCTCGGTCAATGCAATGCATGATTCTCTGACTCCCCTTGGCGGCATGATCACCATGTTTTTAATGCAGCTGGGCGAGGTCGTTTTTGGCGGTGTGGGCTGCGGCTTGTACGGTATGCTGGCCTTTGCCCTTTTAACGGTGTTCATGGCCGGGCTGATGGTCGGACGCACACCGGAATACATCGGCAAGAAGATCAATGCCTTCGACATGAAGATGGTCTGCATCATCATTCTGGTACCGCCGCTGTGTCTGCTGCTGGCAACCGCAATCACCACCCTTTTCCCGGCAGCACAGCAGCTGCAGGCTGACGGCGGGTGGCTGAGCAACACCGGAAGTCACGGCTTCTCTGAAATTCTGTATGCCTACACCTCCATGGCGGGGAACAACGGAAGTGCCTTTGCCGGCTTCCAAGCCAACACGGTGCTCACCAATGTGATGGGTGGTACGGTGATGCTGCTGGTACGCTTTCTTCCCATGGTTGCGGTTATCTATCTGGCGCAGAGTCTGGCCAGCAAGAAATATGTACCGGCCGGTTCTGGTACACTTGCGACAACATCTCCGCTGTTTGTCGGTTTTCTGATTGTGATTGTGCTGATTGTCGGAGCGCTGACATTTTTACCGGTGTTGGCGCTTGGGCCGCTTGCGGAATTCTTTACGCAGCTGCATGTACTCGGTTGAAAGGGCAGGTGATATGCTATGAAGCAGGTAAATAAACAGGCAGTATACAGGGATTCCATACTGCAGGCATTGAAAAAGCTGGCACCCGCTGTTCAGGTGCATAATCCGGTTATGTTTATCGTATATATCGGGGCAATCTTTACTACCATATTGTTCATTGCCAATATCGCGGGGATAACGGATGAACCGTCCTGGTATGTATTCGTTATCGCGCTGATTTTATGGTTCACCGTGCTGTTTGCCAATTTTGCGGAGGCAATCGCAGAGGGCAGAGGACGGGCACAGGCGGAAAGCTTGAAAAAGTCAAGGAAGCAGGTAATTGCACATAAGCTCTCAAGCATTGCAGAGAAAGAAGCATATACCGATGTATCCTCCTCTGAATTGCAGGTGGGTGATATCTGCTATGTAAAAACAGGAGAAATAATACCGATGGACGGGGAAGTGATAGAGGGGATTGCTTCTGTCGATGAATCGGCGATTACCGGAGAAAGCGCACCGGTAATACGGGAATCCGGAGGTGATCGCAGTGCGGTGACAGGAGGCACGACCGTTGTCAGTGACTGGATCGTACTGCGGGTTACTGCCGCAAGCGGTGCGTCCTTTCTGGATAAGATGATTGCCATGGTTGAGGGAGCGGCACGAAAAAAGACGCCCAACGAAATCGCTTTGCAGATTCTGTTGATCACTTTGACCATCATCTTTCTGATGGTTTGTGCAACGCTGCTTCCGATTTCCCGGTATGTGAGAGATATGGTGGGACAGGGATCGGCAGTATCCCTGAGCAATGTGGTTGCCCTGCTGGTGTGTCTTGCCCCAACAACGATCGGTGCCCTGCTGTCCAGTATCGGCATTGCCGGCATGTCCAGACTGAATCAGGCAAATGTACTGGCAATGAGCGGACGTGCCATTGAAGCAGCGGGTGATGTGGATGTACTGCTGCTGGATAAAACCGGTACGATAACGCTGGGAAACCGGCAGGCAGTTGCCTTTCAGCCCGTACAGGGGGTGCAGGAGCAGGAGCTTGCGGAAGCAGCTCAGCTTTCCTCTCTGGCGGATGAAACTGCCGAGGGAAGAAGTATCGTTGTACTCGCAAAAAAGAAATTCAATATCCGTGAGCATTCCATGCAGCAGCTTCATGCCAGATTTATCGAATTCTCCGCAAGAACCCGCATGTCCGGCATTGATATGGACGGCGGTATGGAAATTCGCAAGGGTGCGGCAGATGCGATCAGAAGATACGTGGAGGCCGGTGGGAACACATATCCGAAGGAGTGTGAAGAAGCGGTTCAATCCACAGCTGAGCAGGGGGGAACACCGTTGGTTGTCGCTAAAAACCATAGGGTGCTCGGTGTTATCTATCTGAAGGATATCGTAAAGGACGGTATACAGGAAAATTTTGAAGCGCTGCGCAAAAGCGGTATCAAAACGATTATGATAACCGGGGATAATCCGATGACCGCCGCAGCCATTGCAGCGGAAGCAGGCGTGGACGATTTTGTCGCTGAGGCAACACCGGAAACCAAGCTGGAGCTGATTCGGGAATACCAAAGAAAGGGGCACTTAGTTGCTATGACCGGGGATGGGACAAATGATGCACCGGCCCTTGCACAGGCGGATGTCGCTGTGGCGATGAATTCCGGTACACAGGCAGCGAAGGAAGCAGGCAATATGGTGGATCTGGACTCCAGCCCGACCAAGCTGATTGAGGTTGTTCGCATCGGAAAACAGCTGCTGATGACACGCGGGGCACTGACCACATTTTCCATTGCCAACGATGTAGCGAAGTATTTCGCCATCATACCGGTGCTGTTTATGGGAATCTTTCCAAATCTGGCCGCTCTGAATATCATGCATCTGACAAGCACGACCACGGCAATTCTTTCCGCAGTTATCTACAATGCCTTTATCATTATCGCATTGATTCCCTTATCCCTGCGCGGCGTGAAATATCGGGAGCTTCCGGCGGATAAACAGCTGCGGCACAATCTGATGATATATGGTGTCGGAGGAATCATCCTGCCATTTATCGTTATCAAGCTGATTGACATGGCACTTACCATGTGCGGCATTGCTTAGGAGGTAGAAAGATGAAAAAAGGAAAAAAGACATGGATCGCAGCATTGCTCTGTATGTTGTCGATGACGCTCATTTGCGGATTGCTCTATCCGCTGGTCATGACTGTCTCGGCATCGCTGCTCTTTCCCGAACAGGCCAATGGCAGCCAGCTTACGGTGACAAGGAATGGCAAAACACAGAATGTGGGATCCGCCCTGATCGGACAGTCCTGGACAAAGCCGGAGTATCTGATCGGACGACCAAACAGCGGCGCACCGACAAACCGCAGTGCTGTTTCCGACGAGCAGCAGCAGGCGGTTGCTGATTCTGTGGCATGGTGGCATGCATTTGATCCTCAAACCAGGGGAAAGGATATACCGGAGGATCTGGTAACGGCATCCGGCAGCGGTGTCGATCCGGAAATCAGTCCGCAGGCTGCCTATTTTCAGGTGGAGCGCATTGCCCGTGTACGAAAGATATCACAACAGAGTGTTCGCAAGATTATCGACAAATACACCACAGGCAAAACCTTCGGATTTCTGGGAGAGGAACGCGTCAATGTGTTAAAGGTCAATCTGGAGCTGGATGGTTATACGATCAGTGAGTAAAGGTATTTGCATCATCTTAACATCACCTCCTATCTGCTAACGGCACATTAACCTGACCGCTGTTAGAATATAGGTGTAAGGAAGGTGATGGATATGTTGAGTACCATCGATATCGTAATCAGTGCGGGAGGTATTCTGCTTGCGGCTGGTCTGCTGTATGCAGCCTACCGTCTTATGAAATCTGCCGTTGATACCAAGCAGTGCCATATGCACTGAAGTAAGACATTTTAAACAAAGCAACAACGATGTAAAGGAACCCTGGCGGTACCTGTAAAAGTAGCGTGTAAGCACACAGTGTCCTACATGCTCTAACAGGTACCTTTTTTTATGGAAATCTGCTGCTGCTGAAAAACAGCACGGATAAAAGAAAGCGCCTGCATCTTGTCGAGGAACAGAGAGAACCCTACTTGTTCATTTCATTTTATACTGGAAAAAGCACCTGATCGTATCGGTGCGTTCATTCACTGTACGTACAGGTGCTGATTGAAAACAGTGCTGCGGTTTCCCTGTTTTTTGGATGATCATCTGCCATGGCGGTATGCACGCTCCAGCGCTGTATACGGTGCACCTTGCGCGCTGTACCTGCAAGCATGTAAATCACGATTACGATCACGATGCCCAATACAAGGCAGAACAACCGGTTTTCGATGGCTGTTTTGGTGTCCAGAATGACAAGGGATGCATTCAAGGCTGAAATGGCATTGATCACCTGCTTGTATTTGTATTCCGGTAGAAAGAAGCCGATATAACCCAGAAGCATGATGACCAGCATTGCATACTGCTGAGGAATCAGCAGCTGGAAGAAAACGAAGAACAGCACGATCCCGGCCAGTGTACCGATGAAACGGTGGCGTATCCTTTCCAGTGTTTCGGAAAATTCCAGCTGTGTCAGGGACATCACGACGATGCTGATCCATAACGGCTTGGAAAGCTGGAGGATGGAGGCAATGAGCATGGCAAGCGATATTCCCAGCGACATCCGAAGAATATAGCTGCGATGCACCCTACTGCGCTGAAATTGCTCTTTCAGGGTACAGCCGTTTCTGCCGATGCCCTTTCGTTTCCAGTTCAGGACGATACAGCCGCAGATCAGCAGTGCTCCAAAGCTCACGCATGCCAGGCGTGCAGGAAACTGCGTCCAGGGAACATAGGTGGATTGTGAAAATACAAAGCAGAGCAGAAAGGAGATGTTCGCCTTCATTTCCATTGGCTCACTGATGAGTGCCAGCAACAAAACGAGAAACCAGAAATTGATGAGGAAAGCGAGAGCGGGGTGCAGCAATGCACTCTGCGCAGCGATTCCCCCGCCGATATACAGCAGCAGAACAATGCAGCACATAGCGCCGGGGCGTATATGCAGCTCGCTGTTGGGAAGCATGGTGAAGCCTACGGACAGGGCTACGGCAGTCAGCGTATTCTCCGCATGAAACATCATTTGAAACAAAAAGATAAAGCCGACATTGATAACAAACCGAAAAGCATTGTAGAGCGCTTCTTTAGCAAAGGACATACTGATTTTGCGCATGATATCACTCCTTTTTCTACCTTTTCTTGCTTTTTTACAAAGTTTCCGTTATGATGTGCATATAGTAAATATAAATGAATAGTACATAATTATGTACTAATTGTATTGTATCCGTTTTTGAAAATATGTCAATACCAAACGAAGGAGGATATTCACTATGAACCACACAGCTTCCATGCAGGAACTGATTCGATTGCTGCCGCACTGGCACTATAAAGTAGAGCGCAGCATCCGCCGGCAACAGAAATCAAGACAGATCAGCTATGAAACTTATTTCTGTCTGATGACGCTGAAAAACTGCGGACAAATGAAAATGGGAGAGCTCGCAAAGGCAATGCGTCTCAGCAAGCAGCAGGCTACCCACATGATTGACAGTCTGCATCGCTATGGTCTTGTGGAACGAAGTGAAAATCCCGGCGACCGGCGAAGCATCTATATAGGAATCACAGCACAGGGCTTTCACTTTCTAAAGGAAAATGCGCTGGATGCCACAGCATTATATGAACAGATGCTGCAGAAGCTCAGCGACAGGGAAATCGCAGCTTTTGAACAAGCCGTCCATACCATGCTGGAGGTACTTACAAAGCTGGATTAGCAGGTAAGTGCTGAATACAAATAGTTGCAGCGCAGCATTTCCATATAGAATAGAAACCGGTTACTTTATGAAGCTATATCAAAATGGGGAAAGGAAGCTGATCACCGGTGTAAACCATCATTCGCTTCCTTCTGCATGGGCTGAGGCATTTCAAGCAAGAAGCCTTTAGCCACAATGAAAAGTAAAATGCTGTTTCAGAGCTGAAAAAAAGCGTGTAAAACGCAGGCGATCGTTAAAGCAAAAGAAAAAAGACGCTTCATGATTTCAAGTTCTTTCTAATTTAGGGTGTTTGCGGACAGAGGAAATTCAGCTTCCATTGATAAAAGTGTTGAATCTCCTGTTTAAAGCTATCCAAATCGATTAAGAACCGATAGCAGATGAAACGCCTTTTTTAATGCTGCTTGATAAATCGAAGTCCTACGAAATCCACCCGAATTTTAGGCATGCCTTATAGATACCGTCATCGACATTGCGCTCGGTAACGTAATCCGCCTTTTTCTTCAGCGCATCGCAGGCATTGCCCATAGCAATACTGAACCATGCATCATCAAACATAACCAGATCGTTATAATCATCCCCGAATACGACAACATCCTCCACAGGGCCGCCAAGGCGCTCCATCATATCCAGAATGCCTTCCTTCTTGCGGTCATGCTGAAACATCAGATACGTCTCGACAAAGCGAAGATTCCCCAGCGTATCCTTTTTCGTAAGTCTGTGCTCCTCCTCTTTGGGAACGGATATGTAAAGCTTATAAATATCCTTTACCTGATCAATGTCAAAGTCCGCATGGAATATGTAATTGGTTGGTTCCTTCCGCTCACCGCACTGCCGCAAGAAACGATCATCCACATCGTACACATCAATCGAATCATCCAGCATCACCAGTGCACCATAGCCCAGAGCGCGTGCTTCCTTATAAACTGCGATTGCCTTCTGCCGGTCTAGCGGTGTATTCATGATCAGCTCATCATTGATCACCAGACCGTTCCCTCCGCAGCATACCATGTTATGCAAACCCGAAGCTTCCATAAAGCCCCTTGCTTTATAGTGAGCTCTTCCTGTGGCGATTGCGACAAAATGTCCTGCCTCCTGCAGTCTGTCCAGCGTCTTTTGGGCACTGGGAACAATTTTTTTCGTCGCATTATCCGTCAGCGTACCGTCAATATCGAAAAACATATACTTTTTCTTCATGTAATCCATCCTCCTTTATCGTCTTTATCATAACGGCTAGGAGGGAAATTGACAAGAAAAAAACGATGCTGGGCAGCGATTGCAGGCTGTTGTCTTTCCCTTACCGACAGCTGTAGGCATCCTGTTTTTCAGCGTTTGCTCATAATTTTTCAGCATATGCACAAGCTAAGTAAAGAGAAAAGGAGTTGTGTTTATGAAAATCGGATACGCCTGTATATGCCTTGATGCGCAATTTCATTTTGAAACCTGCATCCAGAAATTTGCGACAGAGGACCGTCTGCGCAGTATTATCCGTGCTAATCTGGAAACACTGCAAAAGCTGCTGGAGTATAATGCAGGGCACAACATCCGTATGTATCGTCTGTCCTCCGACCTGATTCCCTTTGGCTCCAGTCCAGTCAATACCATACCCTGGCTGGATGAATTTGCTGCGCAGTTTCAAAGCCTGGGGGACTATGTACGAAAAAACAATATGCGTGTATCCCTGCATCCCGGTCAGTACTGTGTGATCAATTCTCCGCGTGAGGATGTCGTAGAGCGCAGTATCGATGAGCTACTGTATCATGCGTCCATTCTGGAGGCGATGGGATTGGATGCGACACATAAAATGGTACTGCATGTCGGTGGCATCTATGGCGATAAGCAGCAGGCGATGCAGCGCTTTGCAAGGGTATACCGGCGTTTGGATCCCATCATTCAAAAGCATCTCATAATAGAAAATGACGACCGCTACTATACAGTAGAGGATGTCTTGTATTTGTCAGCGCAGCTTTCGATTCCGGTGGTATTCGATAATCTGCATCATGCCATACTTCCTCCACCAGTAGAGCGCACACAGCTGGAATGGCTCCGTCTGGTATCCGGCACATGGAAAAAAGAGGATGGCATCATGAAAATACATTTCTGCCAGCAGGATGTGAAAAAGCGTAAGGGAGCACATGCGATGCACATTGAAGCCGATACATTTCTGGAGTTTATCCGCGAGCGGGAAGGGCTGGATATGGATATCATGCTGGAGGTAAAGGATAAAAACATATCCGCAATCAAATGCAGGAATCTGTTAGAGAAAACGCTGCAGGATGCACAAGCGGAGTGGAAGCGATACCGGCTGTTGTTTTTACTCGACAGTACCCGCCTGTATGAGGTCTGGAATACGCTTATGCACAGCAGCTGTGGGATTCAAAGTCTTGATTTTTATCATGTATGCGAGGATATCGGCAGAAGAGTGCACACCGCTTCGGATGTTTCGCGTATGCTGCAGCATGTAATACAGAATACGGACTGGACACAGCGTACAGCCAATCTGCTGCTACGTGCTGTAACGGCATATGAAGCCCGGGAAAAAAGTCTGGAGCAGCTGCTGGACACCCTGCTTCGAGCGTGCGAGCGTGAACAACGGTATGACCTGTATGATGCGGTGCTGCTTCTGAAAACCTATGAGGTATAAAACCGTAAGGATGAGACATACTACCTATGACAGGAGGCTGGAATATGAATAAACTAGTACAGAAAGCAGCGTGTATCGCGCTTTTGGCAGCACTGATGGGCGGCTGCAGTATGAATGACAAGAAGGATGCAAATACGAAAACAAACGAGACCAAGGAAGCTGCGGAAAAAAGCGTAAAGGACGCCAAGAACAAGACGGAAGACAGCATTGATAATGTCATGAATTATTTCAAGGATAAAGGTCTGAAATATGAAAATTCCAAGGCGATCACCGATATTGACTTTGCGGCTTATGAGGGCAGAAGCTTTGATTACAACGGAAGCACCGGATATTTGTATCGCGTGAAATCCGATGATGACAATATGAAAAAGGTCCTGAAGGAAGCAAAGGATAACGGCAAGGTGAAGGTCAGCATCAATAATAAGGAACAGGAATACGGTGCCAAGGTCAACGGTGATTTCCTATTCCTCTACGATACCAATGCAGACTGGAATGATGTTGTCACGGCATTCCCGAATTATACCTATGCAGGTACGGGGACAACCGGAACCAATGGAACAAATGGTGTGAGCGAGCCCTCCAATCCGGGGACTACGAAGAATGCGAATGAGCAGAACAGCAATGTCAATACACCAAATGATGCCAAAAACGGAATGGAAGACTAAACAGCTTACATGGAAAAGCGGATGCACCTCATTGTGAATCTGCTTTTTTTATACAGCCATTGTATGAATCTTTCAAAGATAGGGTAGCTCACTTGCAGTAATAGCATGCATCCTTTTATATAGGACAGCGTATAGGGTAAGCCGCTATGCTAATGATATTGCTGTGTTCCCATATTTTTATAGATAAATTGCATTGTTACATGTATAATGTAACAATAGGGCATATCATAAAGACATCAAGAAAGGATGTGCCTTATGATGAGTGATAGAAAACTGGCAACAATGATGTTGAATGCTGTATGGAATGAGGATGTCAGAGGTCTGCGTCGCGTACTTCGCATGGGAGCGGATCCAAACTGGATATTCAATGGATATCCGATTCTGATTCATGCTGTTTTCACAAGAAATGAAAAAATTATGATGCTGCTGATCAAGGCAGGGGCCGTGCAGGTTGAGGAGGCACTGGGCTTTGCACTGGATCGCTGTGTGGGAGAGATGATATTTCCGCTGGCATTTCTGGGAATCGTGCCAAAGGAGGAAGAGGTCAAGGAGGAATTCGGACCTTATCCGTCCCGGTACTGTCCGCTCGATTATCCGCTTCCTGCACGAGCATAGACGGGAGGAATTATGAAACGATGTGCTGCCTGTATCCGTATGCTTCAGCTTTTGCGTTCCCGCGGGTTTATGACGCGCGAGGAGCTGGCACAGGAGCTGGATACCAATGTTAGAAATATTCTGGAATATCGCAAGGAGCTGGAGGAAGCGGGGTATGTGATTGAAGGGACGACCGGAAAATACGGCGGTTATCAGCTGAAATCCGGAACGCTTCTTCCCGTGGCGGGGCTGTATGAGGAGGAGCTGCGCTCCCTTCAGGAATCCAGACGCTATCTGGAAAGCCGCCGTGATTTTCTGCCTTATGCAACATATTGCAGAGCAATTGATAAATTTCTGGCAACAACCACGCTGCAGGTGCGGGAAAGCGGCGTGTATGTGGAAGAGAGCGCGGATGTAACCGGTGCAATGATATCGATGATACGCATCTGTGAGCAGGGAAGAGATGCCCTTTTTGCGGTGGAGCTGCAGTATAAAAGTCTTCATGCTTCTGATTTTGAAACCATCGTCATTCAGCCCTATGAGATCATCAATGTAAAGGGCAGCTATTATTGTCTTGCATATTCGCTGAAGGCCAGAGCTTATCGAAACTTCAAATTCAGTGAGGAGCGTATGCGGAATGTGCGGCTGACCAGACGTCCGTTTGTACGGGATGCGGACTTTCATATCCGTGATTATATCGGGAAGACAGGACTGATCCGTGATGAAATCATCGAGCTGAAGCTGTATGTCTATGGAGAAAGCGCCCGCCTGATCAGTGAAAAAAAGCCCGGTATTTCTCCGGTGCTGGAATGGGTGGATGAGCAGACACTGTATCTGACCACCATGATGGAGGGAAGAATCAGTGCGCGTAATTTTCTGCTGTCGCTGGGAAACCAGTGCCAACTTGTCAGTCCGCAGGACCTGAAGCAGGAAATCCATGCGATTGCAAAAGATATGCTCGCTTTATATTCCTAATTTCTCTTACATCTGGTATAATTTTACCTGGAGAGTGAGTTGATACGCAATGCTGCATCTTACAGATATAAAGAAATATGAGCGCTGTCCCAGAGCCTTCTGGCTGTCACGGCGCCAAAAAAAGGAATTTGTTCCCTTTGTAAATTATAATGAAAGTATGAGCGAGCTGGTAAAGCAGCTGCTGATGATCCGCGAAGAGGATGCGTTTGTCGGAAAGGCGAATGACAGTGGGGAACTTGCATTACAGGCGCTGCATGAGAAAAAAGTGCTCATCCACGCCCGCTTTGTCTATGAAGATTTAAGAATCAACGTACCGTTTCTGGTACAGGAGGATGGCAGGCGTATTCTTTATTTCACCTATCGCAGCTGTTTTCCCAAGGAGCATGAGGCTGTCCGTATGGCACAGTATCTGGCGGTGCTGGAAAAGCTGGAGGTCTCGATTGATGCAGTGTATGCCATTCATCTGAATGCGGCGTATGTCCGAGGAAAAGAGCTGGATGTCAGACAGCTGCTGATCGTTGATGAATATTTATACAACGGTAAGAACAAGGCGCACAAAACGATTCGGGAATTGCTGGATAAGCAGGAAATCGATTTGGATGCCATGCTGGAAAAGCTGCATGCCTGTGAGGCTATGGACGATATCCCCGTCAAGCGAAGTCATGTGTGTACACGCGGCGGCAAGTGTATGTATTATGACGACTGCTTCCCGGAAGAGCCGGCGGATGATTCCATTTTGAATCTGGTGCAGGCTGCTCAAAAATATGATATGCATGAGGAGGGGATCACCACCCTGCGGGATGCGGATATCGATCGAATCGAGGGAACACGTCATCAGTATGCGCAGATCATGGCGGCCCGCAATCACGGACTGTATGTGGATAAGGGAGCGCTGCGCTGCTGGAAGAAGGCACATATCCAGACACCGGTTTCCTATCTGGATTTTGAATGGGAAACCTATGCGTTTCCTCCGTATGAGGGTATGAAGCCCTTTGATGTCCTGGTTTTCCAGTATAGTCTGCATATTGAGGAGCAGCAGGAGCTGCATCATGTCGGCTTTATCGGAGAGGGGGACTGCCGCAGGGCTTTCCTTGAGCATCTGCTTGCCCATATTCCGAAGACGGGAACGATTCTCGTCTATAATATGGAGGGGGCGGAAAAGCTGCGTCTGGTACAGCTGGCACAGCAGTTTCCGGAATATGAGGAGCGTTTACGTGCTGTGTGGGAGCGTATGGTTGATCTGTCACTTCCGTTTTCAACCGGAAATGTCTATGATATCCGGATGGCAGGCTTTTACTCGCTGAAGAGGCTGGTACCTGTATTCTCTGATTACAGCTACCAGGATCTGGAAATTTCCTATGGTATGGATGCGGTTGAAAAATGGAGGGAATACTGTATGGCTGACGCAGAAAAAAAGCAGGAAATCTATGGGCAGCTGGAGCAATACTGTGCCATGGATACCTATGCTGAATATATCGTGTATCATGCCCTGGAGGATATGATGCGTGACTAAGCGACATATGGGAGCCTATTTGTGTGCCATGCTGTTATTTGGCACACTGGGTCTGTTTGTACGGCAGGCGCATGTCGCAGGTGATGTGCTGGCCTTTCTGCGAACGCTCATCGGTGCCGCGTTTCTGGGTGTTCTTCTTTTGTTTCAAAGACATCGCATACAGAAAATCGGTGGCAGGCAGCTGCTGTATGTACTGCTGTCTGCCGCCTTTCTGGGCTTTAACTGGGTCTTTCTGTTTGAAGCCTATGCCGCAGCTACGATTTCCATTGCAACGGTGATATATTATACAGCACCGCTGCTGGCGCTTCTGGCGGCGGTCTTCCTCTTTCATGAGTCTGTAACTTTGCGTATTGTATTGGGCATCGTACTGACGATGGGAGGCCTTTTGTGCATAACGCAGGTAACGGGCACTGCTGTGCAGCTCAAGGGAATACTGTTTGCGGCTGCCGCTGCACTGTGCTATGCGGGTGTGTTGCTTACAAACCGGTTCCTTCATGATATCGACGGTCTGTACTTTACCTTTTTGCAGCTGCTGTGCTCTGCAGGTATTCTGCTTGTTTATCTGCTGCTGGAAGGACGCATTCATCTAATACCAGAGCTTCCGGCAGCCTCATGGCCCTGGATCATGTGTATCGCCGTGGTGCATACCGGAGTCGCCTATACGCTGTATTTTACTTCACTGCATCATCTTACCAGCTCGCAGGCAGCCGTTGGCAGCTACCTTGATCCCTGTATAGCGCTTCTATTGTCGATTTTTCTTCTGCGTGAGCCGTCCACCCTGATGCAGGGAATCGGAATTGCTGCCATAGTAGGCGGTATTATAATCAGTGATTCACCAGCATGAACCGTGTCTGGTGAATTTTTTTGTCAGCAGTCTTTCTGCCGCTGCAGTTTCTTTGACAAAGGCTGTACAGCGGGTGAAGACTGCCTGTGCTGTTCATAGGGGCTTTTCATCAAAGAGCTGCCGGTACAGCTGCACAGTGAATACGGGCGGTGCTGCCGTAACTTCAGGCAGATGTATCACCTGCAGAAGCAGGGACTCCCATGGACATAAGAGCCTTGTTTCCTATGAACGCTGGAATCATCCGGACAAAGGCGGATAAGGGTCACAGGGATACTCTTTCAAATTCCGCCAAAGCTGTGGTACAATAAGCAAAAGGAAGTGAGCATATGCTGTATGATCTTTACCGGAAGCAAAAGACTTCCCCACAGAAAGCAATGGAAGGTCAGTTTCTGTTTGGCATATACAGGCTGGAGGAATGGAAGGGTCTTGTAGAAGCCTTCGGGTTTTCACCGGGGACCCTTGTGGAGCTGGATCACATGGATCAAAGCCGCACGCTGCATAAGCTGGACAGCTATTACGGCTACTGCTTTGGCTTTGTACATCCGCTGAAAGTCCGTAAGGAAGCCGCAGCAGGTATTGGTTTATACTGCCGGCAAAGGGAAGTGATTCTAATCAGTGAGAATACGGATCAGCTGCTGGATTTTTTTCAGCTGCTTCAGCAGCTGCCGGCAGCACAGCTCAGTGCTGAGCATATTCTTTCGCTGTTTTTTGAATTCCTTTTGAAGAAGCATAAGGAGGAGCACGATCAGCTCGAGGATTTGATTGAGGAGCTGGATAATGATGTTCTGAATGATAATCTGCAAAATTTCAATCAGCGGATTACCGGAATCCGAAACAGGATTCGCTACCTGCTGCAATATGATGAGCAGTTCAGCGATGTATGCGATGAGCTGCTGGAGGATGAAAACGACCTGTTTGCCCGAGAGCAGCTGCACCATCTTCGCATCTGTTCCGATCGGGTGGAACGACTGGGACAGCATACCCGCACCCTGCGCGATTACAGTGTGCAGGTTCGTGAATCCTATCAGGCGCAGGTGGATATCCGCTTGAATCGCATGATGTATATATTCACGATCGTTACGGTGATTTTCCTTCCGCTGACACTGATTGTCGGCTGGTATGGCATGAATTTCACAGGAATGCCGGAGCTGCATTGGAGGTATGGATATCCCTTTGTCATCATTCTTTCTCTTGTTTCCATCGGTATCTGTGTATGGTCTATTTACCGAAAACGGATACGAAAATAAGAGGGAGGAAGACTTCACGGATAGCGTATGCGCGTCACTCTGGCTGTATTGCATAGGGGAAACGTATGAGATGGAGCGGTATGTGTAAGGATTTAGACAGGCTTTGCAGAGGACAGGTCATGGATACTCATCGGTTGTCTGTTATAGACCTTGTGGGACATCGGTAGAAACAACGATATAGAAATTACTGCCACGCATATATTTGTTTTCGCCCTTATTCAAGCTGTTTTAAAGATATAAAGCGGTGAATGGTAACGAAACATAGGAAGGAATGTGTAAAAAATAGCGGAAATAAGTTGACAAAGGCTAACAAATTGCATATACTAAAGGAGAAGTTAGACAAATATAACAAGATTGTGGTACATTCCTTCTCACGTACTGTATTCTTTTTCCTCTATAACTTTACAACCCAATAATAATCAGCTCTGACTTCTATTTATAAAGGACGGTTCCTCGACCGTCCTTTTATCTGGAAGACGCGGTATTCAAATGGTGAAATCCACAATGCAACGCCCGATCAAATGCTTAACCAGACTCGTGAACTGTCTTTTGGACGCAGGACTCTATATTTCATTGTAAGATAGATACGCCTGCTTACCGGAAGAGGTGGTGTAATTTTTAAAATAAAAGTTGACAAAGGCTAACACATGGTGTATTCTATAGGAGAAGTTAGATAAAACTAACAAGACTGCAGAGCGTTCCTTTCTCACGTGCTGCTGTATTGTATCCTCTATAACTTTACAACCAATACTATCATCTGACTTCTTTTCTGAAAGGCGGTTTCCTCGACCGTCTTTTTTTAGTCCCTTTAAGAAACCATGCAGGCAGCCAGACGGGATTAGCATCCTGTCTTATCTCTGGGACAGGCAAGTGTAAGGGCTATCTTAAAAAACATCATCAAAAACACGTAAAATCCGATGGGAGAAGCCGGAAAAGTATGGTAAGATTATAGCGCAAGTGAGGAGTGTGTATTGCTATGGCTTTTTTACCAACGACCAGAGAGGAAATGCTGGAGCAGGGATTCGAGAGTGTTGATTTTGTTTATGTGAGCGGAGATGCCTATGTGGATCATCCGTCCTTCGGCTGTGCAATTATAACGAGAACATTGCAGGCATACGGCTACAGCTGTGCTATTCTGCCGCAGCCCGACTGGCACAACGATGAGGAATTTACACAATTCGGTGAGCCGCGTCTGGGGTTTCTTGTATCTGCCGGAAATATTGATTCCATGGTGAATCATTATTCTGTCAATAAGCGAAGAAGAGATAAGGATTCCTACAGTGATGAGGGAGTTATGGGAAAGCGGCCGGATCGCCCGACCATTGTCTATACGCAGATATTAAAGCGTCTGTTTCCGCATAAGCCGGTTCTGATTGGCGGTATTGAGGCAAGTCTGCGGCGTCTTTCCCATTATGATTACTGGGATGATAAGGTGCGCAGAAGCATCCTCATCGATTCACAGGCTGATTTATTGATGTATGGGATGGGAGAAAACACCATCATCGAGGTTGCCGATGCATTAAACAGCGGACTGCGGGCAGAGGATCTCTGCTATATCCGGGGAACCTGCTGGAAAACCAAAGCTCTGGAATACCTGAGCGATTATGTGCTGCTGCCCTCCTATGAAGCGGTGTGTGCAGATAAGCATACGTATGCAAAGAGCTTTCACATACAGCATGAAAACATTGATGCCATCGCAGCCAGTGTGCTGGTGGAGCCATATGACGGCTGGTATGTCGTACAGAATCAGCCTCCGCTGCCGCTGACGCAGGAGGAAATGGATTTCACCTATTCGCTGCCCTACGAGCGCACCTATCATCCTCGCTATACATATATTCCTGCGATTGAAGAGGTACAGTTTTCCATTGTCAGTAACCGCGGCTGTTTCGGCTCCTGCGCTTTCTGTGCCATTACACATCATCAGGGACGCGTGATTTCCACAAGAAGCAGGGATTCCATCGTCGATGAAGCGAAGCGTATTACGGAAATGCCGAATTTCAAGGGCTATATTCATGATGTCGGAGGACCGACTGCCAATTTTTCAAGAGAAGCCTGCGATAAGCAGCGGGAATACGGCGCGTGTAAGAATCGGGAGTGTCTGTTTCCCAAGGGCTGTGCAAATCTGAAGGTGGATCACAGCCGCTATCTGGAAATTCTTCGGGCAGTGCGCGCACTTCCAAGAGTGAAAAAGGTGTTTATCCGTTCCGGTATCCGCTATGATTACCTGATGTATGATAAAAATGATGAGTTCTTCGATGAGCTTGTACAGCATCATATCAGCGGACAGCCGAAGGTGGCTCCTGAGCATATCAATGCGGCAGTGCTGGATAAAATGGGGAAGCCGAGAAAAGAGCTGTATCTGAAATTTGTGGATAAATTCAAGCAGAAGAATGAGCAGTTCAACAGGAATCAGTTCATTGTTCCCTATCTTATGAGCTCTCATCCCGGCAGTGATCTGCAGGCGGCGATCGAGCTTGCCTGCTATCTGAAAAAAATCCACTATACGCCGAAGCAGGTTCAGGATTTCTATCCGACTCCGGGGACACCGGCAACCTGTATGTATTATACCGGTCTGGATCCGAAGACGATGCGTCCGGTTTATGTTGCACGAACCTATGAGGAAAAAGCGATGCAGCGGGCACTGATGCAGTTTACCTATCCGCAAAATTATGATCTTGTCTACAAGGCGCTGAAGACAGCCGGCCGTATGGATCTGGTGGGGAATTCACCGAAATGTCTGATACCGTATCGCAAGGGGCATACCGGAAATAAGCTTGCAGGAGGAAGACAGAAGGAGCAGCACAGAAAGCCCTATGCAAATAAAGCTTCAAAACCGCAGCGAAGGGGGAAACGCTCATGAAAATCTTTCGTGAGGTGCTCGTGATCTTCGGACTGTATTATGTCGGAGAGCTGATCAGTACGACGTTGTCCCTGCCGCTTCCCGGAAGTCTGGTCGGTATGATTCTGCTGTTTGCGCTGCTGCAGCTGCATATTGTTGAGCTGGAGCAGATTGCGACGGTTTCCGATTTTCTACTGGGACATCTGCCGTTTTTCTTCCTTCCTGCCGGTGTGGCGCTGATGGCCAGCTTTTCTGCAATGAAGGGCTTATGGATCTGGATGCTGGTCATCTGTCTTGTGACAACGATCATCACGATGGGCTGCAGCGGGCGTATCATCCAGCATATGATGGAAAGGAAATCAAAGCCATGAAAGAGCTGCTGAAAAATCCGATGTTCGGCATCCTGCTTTCGCTGGCTGCCTTTGAGGCAGGACTCTTACTGCAAAAGAAGACAAAGCTGATTTTCCTCAATCCGCTGCTTACCGCCATCATGATGGTCATCGCCGTGCTCATGCTGAGTGGAATCGGGCTGGAAACGTATCAGCTGGGCGGTGATATCATTTCCTTGTTTCTTGGTCCTGCCACCGTGGTTCTGGCTGTTCCGCTGTATCAGCAGGTGCACAGCCTGAAAAACTATTTTGTTCCGATCATGGTAGGTATCGTCTGCGGAATTGCTGTCGGACTGGTATCCACGCTGCTGTGTGCCTGGCTTGTACGGATGGAACCTGCCATCATCGCCAGTCTCGTGCCGAAATCCATTACAACGCCGATTGGCATGGAGCTGAGTGTTGAACTGGGCGGTATTCAGGCAGTTACCGTACTTGCTATTCTGGTCACCGGAATCATCGGTGCCGTTGTGGCTGAATTTGTTTTCCGTGTTTTTCGCATCGAGCATCCGATTGCGCGGGGAATTGCACTGGGCTGCAGTGCCCATGCGATCGGAACCAGCAAGGCTTTGCAGCTGGGGCATGTGGAAGGCGCAATGAGCTCTCTTGCGATTGGTGTATGCGGAATTCTCACGGTTTTTCTCGCACCGCCGGTATGGAGTCTGGTATCTGCTTTACTATAATTCCATAACTGCATTGCATATGTATAAAAGGCAGGCACACGCATAGTTCGCGAGCCTGTCTTTTTCGTATCGGTATGCTTATATGGGAGGAATATTCAGCTCTTCACTGATTTCAAGCAGTAATCTGCAGTCACGATTATGCAGTGTGCCATCAATGGTAAGTGCAAGCAGCCTTTGGAATGCACATACATTTTCTGTAAAGGAGGCATTGCTTTGGCTCTTGTTATAGGCCTTCAATACCTTCCTTAGCAGCATCTCCATGTCCGATTCCTTCAGCTGTTCACATAAGGCAGGGGGCTCACGCTTCAGAATATCAGCATCCTGCAGGCTGTGGTACAGGTGTTTTGCTTCCTTTTTCAATACCTGCTGCCATTCCGCTTTGGAAGCAGTTGTCCTGCTGCTTTGGCACTGGGCGAGCCAGGTATACAGAAGCGATTTTCCAAGAAACAGCTTCAGTATTTCATAGCTGCCATTTGTCTCTTGCAGCAGCAGCTCCCATGCATCCCATGGCAGAAGCTGTGCAGGCTCCTTTGGCAAAGCATTTACAAGCGCCTGCAGTGCGCGCTTCCTGCTGTTGATTTTATCCTTGGCTGCGGCACTGTCTGCACCGCCGGCTTCTATATGAAGCTGGTTGTACAATGCAGCTTCGCTTATCTCCTGCTCATCTGTTGCACATACGGGAACACAGGTCTGAAGAAAACGCTGCCACTGTTCTTGCCCGTGTGTCGTGGAAGAGGCTGTCCCGCAGGCAGCACTCGACACAGAGCAGGACATATGCTTCTCAAAAACCTCCTCAGCGATTTTATATACGCGCTGATGAAGGAGAAGCCAGGGCGGCAGGAACGCCGGATTCGTCTCCCTTGAAAGCTGCATCCAGATATCCTCCGCGCGCTGACGGAGCAGCTCCGCCGGCAAGGTAGGATTCAGATAGCGCAGAGCATACAGGAAGGCTTCAAAGGAAAACGACGGTTTGTTTTTTTCATGCAGCTTGTGCAATGATTGCAGCATCGGCTGAGTCTGTATATGCAGCTTTGGCATCATATAAACGATGAGCTCACTGTGTACGCCCGGATACAGGGGCAGGACGATATGAGCGGCATGGAAGTGCTTTGCACGGATATCGATTTCATATCCGGCAGTCTGTGTTTCGTCCACATACAATGGGATTTCAGGTGTTCTTCCATCCTCTTTTGTCATGAAGAAATCTTCATAGACAAGAACGCTGTTGTGCTTCATTGTAATGCGGAGCATGGCATTCGGTATATTGAAAAGTCCCAGACCACAGGTGGCATGGATCTGTAACGTACCTGTTGCGATAGTATCACCCCCTACTTTACGGTATGTGAATGCAAAGAAACGGCATGGTGGTTTCGCCTACATCTTTATGTGAATTATGGGATGATTGCATGGAATTATGGATTTCAAAGTGCAGCTGTTGACCATCCAGGGCTTCCGTATTATAGTATGTGTAAATATTTCATGCAGGGAATATGAAAGGCAAAGGTACGTGCTTTTATAAGAAATGAGGAAGTGATTGCTCATGTACTTCGCTGCAAAAATAGCAGTCCGATGGATACGATAAATCCTTTGTGCACAAAGGAACTGCGCATGAAAGAAAAGGCGAAGCACAGGATGATGAAGCACTCGATCATCCGTTTTTATAAAGCGTGTGGTGTTACACAGACTACATTTGAAGAAGACACAGCCGGCAGACTGAGCGACTTGTTTATCGAACAGGCAGGAAGCTCCACCAGACTCTTTATTTCAAAAGCTCAAAGAACGCCGGATTACGGAATTGCGGATTCCTGGCGGCTGCCGGGGTCCTGCATCAGGAGGTGCAAACATGAATAAACAAAAGAAACCCTTATATTTTTATTATCTGCTGATACTGATTGTCATTGTTGCGGGAAATATGCTGTTTTCCGCAATGGAACAGAGTCGAATCAAGGATGTCAGCTACAATACCTTTATCAAACAGACAGAACAGAAAAAAATCGACAAGGTGGAAATCGGTGATCAAAGCATCAGCTATACGCTGAAAAAGGATGAGAAGACGATTTATCAGACGGAAACGATGGAAACGGATACCGCGCTGTCTCAGCGGCTGTATGATGCCGGGGCAACCTTTACAAGAGTACACACGAAGGAAATGAATCCCTGGCTGTCCTTCCTGATAACGGGTATCCTGCCGATTATTCTGCTGTTCTGGTTCGGTAACCACATGTTTAAGAAGATGCAGAAGAAAATGGGCGGTGATGCCATGAGCTTTGGGGGAGGCGGCTTAGGCGGCTTTGGAAAGAGCGATGCGAAAATTTATGTAAAATCACAGACAGGGAAAACCTTTCTGGATGTGGCTGGACAGGAGGAAGCCAAGGCTGCGCTGCAGGAAATGGTGGAATTTCTCAAAAGTCCCCAGCGCTATACCCAGATCGGTGCACAGATGCCAAAGGGAGCTCTGCTTGTCGGGCCTCCGGGTACCGGGAAGACACTGCTTGCGAAAGCGGTGGCAGGGGAAGCAAATGTACCGTTTTTCTCAATCAGCGGTTCGGAATTTGTCGAGATGTTTGTCGGGCGCGGAGCTGCCAGAGTCCGTGATCTGTTCAAGCAAGCCAGAGAAAAGGCACCGTGTATCGTGTTTATTGATGAAATCGACACCATAGGAAAGAAGCGGGATGGTGCAGGCATGGGTGGGAATGATGAACGGGAACAGACGCTGAATCAGCTGCTGGCGGAAATGGACGGCTTTGACGGAAGCACCGGCGTCATCCTTCTGGCCGCTACCAATCGCCCGGAATCTCTGGATCAGGCACTGCTTCGTCCGGGACGCTTTGACCGGCGCATACCGGTGGATTTACCGGATCTTGCCGGCCGTCAGGCCATTTTGCAGGTACACGCAAAGGACGTTCGCATGGGCAAGAATATTGACTTTCGTGCAATCGCAAGAGCGACTGCCGGTGCGAGCGGTGCGGAGCTGGCCAATATTATCAATGAAGCTGCTCTGCTTGCGGTCAAGGATAACCGGACACAGGTCATCCAAAAGGATTTGGAGGACAGCGTGGAAACGGTGATCGCCGGATATGAACGTAAAAATGCTGTCATATCAACCAAGGAAAAGCTGATTGTATCCTATCATGAAATCGGCCACGCACTGGTTGCGGCCAAAGCGAAAAACAGTATGCCGGTAACGAAAATCACGATCGTACCGCGAACAAGCGGTGCACTTGGCTATACCCTGCAGGTTCCGGAGGAGGAAAGCAACCTGATTACCAAGGAGGAGGCATTCACCAAAATCATGACCTGCTGCGGCGGACGTGCTGCAGAGGATCTGGTGTTCCATTCCATCACCAGTGGAGCCAGCAATGATATCGAGCAGGCAACCAAGATTGCCAGAAGCATGATTACGCGTCTGGGAATGAGTGAAACCTTCGGGATGACAGCACTGGAAACTGTGAATAATAAATATCTGGGCGGCGATACCTCGCTTGCCTGCAGCGATCAGACAGCAGCCCGTGTCGATGAAGAGGTCGTCAGGCTGATACAGCAGGCCTATGAGGAAGCACGCCGTATTCTGGAGGAGAACAAGGAGAAGCTGCATGAGCTGGCAAAATTCCTGTATGAGCGTGAAACGATAACAGGAGAGCAGTTTATGGAAATCGTCAATCGCGTTCCTCAGCTCGAAACAGCACAGAATTTGTAGAAAGAAAGCGAAAAGCAGCGCTTTCTTTTGCGTTATGAAAGGCGTGCTGTGCTATAATAGAGTATGTAAATACGTGAAGCAAGCACAAGGAGGGTTCTATGCCAAATATTATTACACATAAGATTTTTGCGGAAGAAGTGCTGAAGAGCATGACCAAGCACGATATCCGTTCCATGATAGAGCGTCATCCGCAGATATTCTACATCGGCAGCAATGGTCCTGATTTCCTGTTCTTTTCTCATATCAAACCATGGGAATCCTATAAAAGTCATGCGCTGAACAGGCTGGGCAGTGCCATGCATGCACATGGTATCAATGCATTTTATGAAACAGCAATCGAATGCATCCGTGCACAGAAGCATGAGGATGTAAAGGAGCTGATGAGTGTTTATCTGTTTGGTCACCTGTGTCACTGGGCGCTGGATAAGACGACACATCCCTATATTTTTTATCGTACAGGGAACTGCCGGGGTGTCAGTGCAGGTCTGCATCACCGCTTTGAGTCTATGATGGATACCATGATGCTGGAAAAATACCGCGGCTTGAGTATACGGGATTATCCGTGCTATGAAATCTGTGCATATGATGAGGATATTCTGAAGGCGATCGCCCGCATATACGTACCAGCTGCACGCAAGGTTTATCACCATGAGGTTAAGGTACACGATATCAGGGAAACCCTGAACTCCTGGTATGATGTACAGAAGCTGTTGTATGATCCTGCAAATATCAAATATCCGCTGTTAAAGGGCTTTGAGACGCTTGCACGCAAGCCCTGGGCTGTCAGCGGCAACGTTGTCCGTCCGTCTGTGGATGAGCGCTATGATGTATTGAACGAAGAGCATGCGATCTGGAAGCATCCGTGTGATGATACGATCACATCCAACGCTTCTTTTATTGATATGTTCAACGAGGCAATTGAAACGGCTGTTCGTGTAGTTGACAAGGCATACGGCTGTATAGAATACGGAGCTGACAGTCAATCAGTGCTCGAGCTTCTGCAGGATGCCGCCTACGATACCGGAATGGACGGCAAGCGGGATATGAAGTATTTCGATATTATCTATGACTAGATGTAATTGCTGGTAAGGGGCATGTCCATGGTGCTATACATACGACATGCTCTTTTCTATAGGAGAGCTGTCAAAGATTGTGCATATACTGAAGGAAGAGAGGAGAATGTACTATGAAGCTGTTTGATTTGCATGCGGACATCGGATACGATGTCATGCAGAAGAAGCACACGGAAACAGATATACTAAACCGCTTTCATCTGCAGAAGTTTTTAGAGGGTGAGGTTTCTTATATCGGTATGGCATCCTTTTTTGAGGGAAGTGAAACATGGGACTATATGCAGGATATGGTTTTGTCCCTGAAAAAGGAAATCGAGCATTGCGAGATGATCGATTTGGTGCTTTGCGGGGAGGATTTAACGGAAAACGGACATATCAAGGCAATACTGACTGTGGAGGGAATGTGCGGTATCAAGGAACATGCCAGAGAAAAAATCGAGTGGCTGTATGCGCAGGGTGTACGCATTGCCTCCTTTTGCTGGAACGAGGAAAATCTGCTGGCAACCGGCGTAAAGGGGAATCCGGAGCATGGCCTTCATCCGCTTGGGGAAGAGGCACTGCAGGCAATGATTGACTGCAATATGCTGGTGGATGTATCCCATGCCAATGAGCGAACCTTCTGGGATATTATGGCACATCCCTCAGCACGCGTTATCGCCACGCATTCCAATGCGAGAGCGTTGTGTGATCATCCACGGAATCTTTGGGACGATCAGATTATCGCTATCGCAAAGCGGGGTGGAATCATCGGTATGAACAGTGCACCGGCGTTTGTCCATGAGCGTCCTGAAAAACGCGATATCCCTCATCTGGTTGCTCATATGCACTATATAAAGCAGCTGGCAGGAATCGAAACACTGGCACTGGGGCTTGATTATATGGATTTCTATGAGGGCTGTGAGGAGCTGCATACAAAAAATCTGGAGGATTGTTCAAAGAGCCAGCGTTTGATTGAGGGAATGCTGACCCGAAATTTCAGTGAGGAAGAGGTAAGATTGATTGCCAGTGAGAATGCTCTGCGTAAGCTGAAAGAGGTTTTGTGAAGAAAGTTTAAAAAAGTTTTGGGCGCCCCTGAGCGCTTTTTTTTATCCTTTCAACTGCTTGAAGTCCTTTGTTTCTCATTGTATGCAAGGTTTGCATCACATAAGAATAACACGATAAATACCATGCTTGCTCGTAATGGTACTTGTTTTTATATAAGAGAAAAAGTATAATAAACACGACTTTTGTAAAATATTGTATTTGCGGTTGGAATGCCGTTTAACATTATGCAAAGGGAATGATGGAAATCGTGAAAATGGCGGGATAAGGGATTTCAGGAGGATGATGGTTATGGTTAGAGGTATGAAACGTCTGATGGCATTTTTCGTAGTATTTACACTTTTGTTTCAAATGACAGATATGCCGCTGCATGCGGAAAACAGCAGGGATGTCAGTGCTTTACTGACAGTTAAGGAAGCGTATATTGAACAAAATCATAAGGATGTTGTGGAAAACAGCATGTTGACAGATACCGATCCGGTATCTGTATCTGTTAATTTTAAGGTGCCCGTTTTAGGAGACGGATTGACAGAAGAGGATTCTTATGTAAGAAAAGGAGATACTGCTGTAATTGAGCTTGCAACGAAGTATAAGCTGGCAGATACAGCTTCTCCGAGCTTTGCTCTGACAAGAAAGGTTGAGGAAAACGGCGGCAGCAGAGAAGTTAAATTCGGATCGCTTCGCATTGTTACAGACACTGATGCGAATAAAGTATATGCCCATATCGTTTTTGACGGTGATGATGAGGTGTTTGATGGACAGCCCATAGCCGGGGGAGGCGCCTGGTCAAATGTCAATTGTAAATTCTCAACAACTCTGGAATATAACGGTACAGGAGATGGCGCCAAGCCTGGAGAACATGCTGTAACCATTTTGGGAAAAAGCTTTTCTGTAAAGGTGCCGGAACCACCTGTTATTATGACTATGGAAAAAAGCGGAGCTGTTGAAGGAAAGTTTGTCAGCTGGAAGGTCAAAATAGATGCGCAACAGGCAGGAGCAGCTGCAGATTTTGGCGGCTATGTATTTCAGGATAATCTGAAAAGCGTTGGAAGCTATGTGGACAGATCCTTTAAAATCGGAACGGCAGAGGATGGCAGTGATGCTGTAGAAAAAGAGGTTTCCTATGAAGCTTCACTGCTGCAGCACACATTTCCGGAATCGGCAAAAGGGATTTGCTATGTGTTTTTCAAAACGGAAATCCCGGATGCTATTTATTATGCAAACAGCGAAAAAACGATAAGAAATACCGCTGTCATCCTAAAGGATAAGGAGCAGGTCAGTACATCCAGTGCCAGTGTGAACTATGATGGAACCTGGATAAAAAAGGAATTGAATGGAATTAACCATAAGGATGGAACGATATCATGGACGATTACAGCAAATCAGCCTGCTGCATCGTTAGCGAATGCAGTCATTACGGACAAGCTGGATAGTAAATTGAACTGGCAGTCTGCAGCTTTGGAAATATATAATGGAACCTCCTGGGACGCAGGATCTGCTTCTTTTTCCAATGAACCGGCGGATGGAAAATATGAAATTGGTACTATAAATGCCAAGGTTCGACTGACAATCACGGCACAGCTCAAGGATAAATCGGAAATAGAGCATACCGTGGTATCGGTAAATAATAAAGCAACACTCAGCTGGGAAGGGAATACAGGAGTTGGCAGCAATTCTGTCTACAGCAGCATCGGATTCAATCCGATCACCAAGACGAAAGGAGCCTATGATGCGTCTGCACATACGGCGACCTGGAATGTGAACGTGGAGCAGTCCGATGTGAATGATGATTTACGTGTGCTGGAGCTGCTTGTGTATGATGCATCCTTTACCTGGGATGATGCTTATGAAATCACAGACAATACTGGAGCAGACTTAACGACAGTAAGCAAAGAGGTTGTAAAGAGCTTGACTCCCAGCTGTAATCAGCGGTATGTAAAGGATTCCTTTGCTACGGAAGCTGACAGTGCTGCTGTTCCTACACTTCATCATATCAAAAAGAATGGTACGGTGATTGCGGATGTTCTGGTCGTCACAGGGACGGATGTTAACGGGCTGGCTGTGGATATTCATAATCAGAGCTTCTCTTATAAATCACAGGTTACCAATCCGAATATTTATTTAAGTAATGATAATCAGAGCGGAAACAGTGTGAAAAATACAGCTTTTCTTTATAGTGGCAATAAACTTGTGAATCAGGCAAATGCAACTGTCAGCTGTCCGAATACCATACTGTTAAAGGATGCTTTGACAGCTGTGGATGGTGCAAAGGATCTGACGAATGCTGACAATGTTAATAAACAGGCCTCAACTGCTGATAAGCTGTATAATTATAAAGATGGCTCTGCTGTTTTCCGCCTTCAGGTCAATGCAAGCGATTTGAAGGATATGACCAATGATGTAACAACTGTCGACGGCGAACAACTGGGAGATGTTACCGTGAAGGATATCCTTCCGAAGGGATGGGAGTTTCAGAATATCACAGCGGATAAAAAGTTTTTGATATATGAAGGGGTATCCGCAAACGGAAAGGTTACGGCGAAAACACTTGTTGAACCGGATTATATTACCAGTGATTTCACGAAAGCAGGAGAAGCTGCATTCACCTTTTCCTCATTGCAGAAGCCATATGTGATCCTGTTGAAGGCAGGACCGAATGAGCAGACGGCAAAAGGATATTTCAATAAGAATCAAAAGATTAGTCTTGAGAATGCTGCTTCCCTGACCGCAGAGCATATGACTGCGGAAAAGCATGAAAAGCAAAGCATACAGATAAAAAGCACCACAATATCCAAAACAAAGCAGCGACCTGACAATGGAATTCTGCAATGGAAAATCACCTACAATCCCTATATGCAGAAATATGGGAATGCGCTTATTCAGGATACCTTGTCTGAGGGAATCGAGCTGCGGATGAAATCTGATGGAGCTCTGGATATGGATGAACAAAACATAGCCATACAAGAGCTGGATATGGAAGCAGACGGTACCCTGAAGGCGGGGAAACCACTGAAGGATACAGCAAAATACATACGATATAATCCTGTAAACAGAACCTTGTATTTTACAATCCCTGATGAACAGAAAGTCTATCAGCTGATTTATCTGACCGATATAACAGGGGATTATCAAAGTACGCTATCCAATCACGCTATCCTTGCTTCCGGTCATACAGAAGAATCCGGAGTTACCGTGAATGACCAGGTTTATCGCTCAGATGCCCAATCTACAATGCAGCGCAGCGGCTGGCTGGAAATCACCAAGGTCAATGAGAAAAATATTCCTTTGGAAGGAGCGGAATTTACCGTATTCAGTAAGGAAAATGATGCTGTCATTCGAAAGGGAGTCACCCCGGTGAGTGGTGTTTTGACAATCCGGGGTCTGCCGATTGGAAGCTATTATATGAAAGAGACAAAAGCACCTGATAATTACCGTCTGTCACCGGTTGTTTATCAGATTGAGGTCATAAAGGAAGACGTATCCGTTCTTACAAAGATCAATGGAAGTAAAAACACGCTAACCCTGGTCAATACACAGGAGGGAACGAGCGGTGATTTAAAGATACGCAAGGAGCTGAAAGGAAATGATACTGATTCTGATATGGAATTCAAATTCAGAATTCAGGCAGGTAAGCTAAACAAGGAAGTAGCCTATCTTGGAGAGGGAGGAAAAAAAGACGGCACGCTTGTCTTTACGGATGGTAAAGCGGAATTTACCTTATGCGGAGGGCAGAGTATACAGCTGGTGAATCTGCCAAAGGATACAGATTATACGATTGAGGAACAGGAATATCAGGAATTGGGGTATCAGATTGAAAAACAGAATGATAAAGGAACGATCAAAGCAGACGTGCTGCAGGAAGCGGTCTTTACCAATATTCGAAACAAGGTGTTATCGCCTGTATATTATCAGATGAATGTACATATTTCATTAGATGGACAAAAGCCGCAGAACGGACAGTTCCGGTTTCAGCTGAAGGATGAGATGGGGGTAGTGCTGCAGACAGTGAAAAATGATGGCGGTGTGATTAAATTAAAGGAATTGAAATTCAGCAGTCCGGGTGTTTACACCTATCAAATTACACAGATGACCAATGCTGTGGATACGATTCGATACGATGAGGGCTTGTACACCGTTATCATCACCGTCATTGAGAAGGATGGTCTTCTTACAGTGGAGAGTGTTGTATGGGAAAAGGACGGGAAATCCTACGAATCAGATACACCGCTGTTTTCAAACACGACATCACAGGAGGAAACACCACAACAGCCGATTGCACCGGATGAATCACAGGAAGATGCAACATCGGATATAGAAGAGAAGGAAACACTTCCTGAGAAAGAGCCGGTAAAGACAAAGGAGCAGCAAACAGGGAATAAGAACAAAGGCGCAGTAAAGCATGAAAAGAAAAAGGCGACAGCTGAAACCTATGACAGCACGCATATGACATTATGGCTTTTGACTGCTTCTGTATCTCTTGCCGTGCTGGGAATCATAAAACTGTATGGTATGCGGAAAAAAAGCTAGATTATATCCTGCAACCACACGAACTATCACCAGCATTAAAAAAAGAGGGAACTATGATACGGAATCAATCAGCGCTGTTATAGTATTTAGATTGATGATTTCCACAGAGGATCGACGCAGCAATCTGCATATGACTGCCGCAAAATGAGATAATTTAGATTCATGCATCTGAAACGAGCGATTGCAGTAGCTTCGGGAATGAAACGGATATGGTTATTCAGCGTTTCCTGCTTCAATGAAGCAGCAGACATCTCTCTTATAAAGGAAAACAGAGTATATGTTTGATGATGTAATCTTTACAGAAATATAAAAAAAGGGAGATTCTTGTGTTGATGTAAATCAACGGATGCGATATCTCCCTTTCCTTCCCGCTTGAATATTATACGTGCTGCTTTGCTTTCATGCTTTTCACCTTTGCATTAAGCAATCGCTGCGCAGCTGCCGGATCATTCACATCCATAACACACGCTTCCATCGGACACATACCGGTTTTGGTACGGTTGATGATATAGGGAACCTGTTCGTCATAGGTTACTGGTATGTTGTACAGCTGGAAAATTTCCAGGGCATGCGAGGAAATGACACAGGCATGTACCTGATGTACGTCTCCGCAGACCATTAACAGCGCTGCTGCTTTGCCAATAACTTTGTCAACCAGCTGGGCACCCTGCAGATGTCCCTGATCCAGCAAATGCAGGATGGGAAGGATACCGTTCGCATGTTCCTTGTACAGCCGCTGCTTCTGCAATACGACACAGGTAAGCTCCTCCGCTTTCAGAATTCTAATGAGTTCATCCATGATTTTCTCCTTTTGTTGTAAAAAAACAGGTCATTTTCCTTGCTTTTTCAATAAAATCGTGAAAATGAAACTGTATGAAAAAAGACGATATGCATCATCGCCCTTACAATACTAGTCTATCACAAATCCATGGAAAATGTAAGCCTGTTAAATCTAATTTTTTTGCGTATAATAAAGATATACAAACAAGGAGGGATTTTATATGAAAGTCCAGATCTACGGAAAAAACATTACAGTAACTCCAGCGATTGCTGAAAAAATCGAGAAGAAATTAAACCATCTCGAAAAGTATTTCATAATTGATGAAAACGTAGTCGCTAATGTGGTGGTGCGGGTGTATCCGAATAAACAGAAAATCGAGGTTACGATCCCTACAAAATTTGCAGTATTGCGTGCAGAGGTTGTACAGGACGATTTATATGCAGCTATCGATTTGGCGATTGATAAATTAGAGGATCAGATTCGTCGTCAGAAAACAAGACTGACAAGAAAAAATAAAGAGAAACTGGCATATGCGTTCATTGAAGAAGAGGAAATTGAGGAAGAATTTGACGATACCGATAATGAACTGGTTCGTACAAAATCACTGGTTCCGGATACCATGGAGCTGGATGAGGCAATCATGCGTATGGAAATGCTGAACCACAGCTTCTTCATTTACCGTGATGATGAAACCAAGGAAATTGCGGTTGTCTATAAGCGTCATGACGGCGGTTACGGATTGATTGAAACAGAATAATAGAAATCAAAAGGCGATGTGCTACCGGCGCATCGCCTGTTTCTATGCAGAAGGAGATTATATACATATTTCACTATTGTATCACAATGCATTTCACACGATGAGGCTTTCAATTGTAAACGTACCGGATCAGCGAGTGAGATGCTGACGGTGTTATCATTATCACTGGTCTGCGGTATTCATGGGAGGAACCGCTACCTATAGCTTTAAGAAAGAGACAATTACACGATAGAGAAAGTGTGTAAGACATATAATGTACAGCGGATAGGGTAGATGTGAGCTCTGCATAAATCGATTGATAAGCTATGATACGCAACAAAAATATAAAATCAAGAAGTAAGCCGGCTTTGACTGTGCGCGATAATGTAAACTCTTTTACAACTTCGGGTTGATTTCATCCACTTTCTATCCATTGTTATCAACTGGTATTTTATTTATAATGGGAATGTAGAAAGGTTGTGATCATATGGAGATGACGCTTGGAGGCAGAATTCAGACACTGCGAAAGCAAAGAGGAATTACACAGGAGGAGCTGGCCAAGGCTATGCAGGTATCGACACAGGCAGTATCCAAATGGGAATGCGGTGGAACACCGGATGCCATGCTGTTACCGCGGCTGGCAGATTATTTCAATGTTTCAATTGATTATTTGTTTGGAAGAGGAAAACAGGAGCCGGAAAGACTAAGTGATCTTGTCTTTCAGAAGCTGAAGGGGCTAAAGCGAAGCAAGCAGCTGGAGCTTGCGTTTGAAATCTGCTATATGATGGAAAATGCAATCGGTAAGATTCCGCATCATGAGGCACTTCCCGATCAGGAAAACTTTATGATGCAGGAGAGCGCAGAGCCCCTGCTGTATCAGGTTTTGCATGATGATGTATATTCCTGCATGCGTCTGAATGAGGAATTTCATTATTTTTTATATGTACCGCAGCCGTCCTGTGGTTTTTTACATGCGCTTCCCGCACAGGAGGAATTCGAGGAGCTGCTGGCCTTTTTGAATAAACCGCATTGCTTTGCGATGCTGTATCAGCTATCAAAATGTCCGCAGGGAAGAGGCTTTCAGGTAAAAGGGCTTGCGAAAAAGCTGAGCATTGAAGAAGCTGATGCCGCACAGATTTTACAAGATTTAAAAAAACGGCAGATTGTTCATGAAATTCAGCTTGAGAAGGAAAAGGGCTTGGAGCCGATTTATGTACTCAGTGAAAAGCCGGGCTTTCTGCCCATGCTGCTGTTTATGGCCGCCTACATACAGTCAGGGATATTATACGGATACTTCGCCATGGATCGTGAGCTGCCTATATTGAATGGGGAGGTGTCCCATGAATAGCATCAAATCTGCGGTATACAAAAAGAATCGGCTGAATTTTATCCTTGCCTTGCTGGGCTCGATTGGTAATGCAGGAGTTGCTGTAGGGGTTGCCTTTTTACTGCGTGAATTTGTTGATATATCAATCAGCGGTTCCATGGATGCTCTTTACCGTATGCTCGAAATGTTTGTTCTGCTTTTGCTTGCAATGGTGCTTGTGGATGTCATCAGCTTTATATTTACCAACCGTTTTATCTGTCGTGGAATGCGTCAGTACAAGCATATACTTTTTAAAGGGCTGCTGCAGCGTAGTATTTCGTCCTTTCAAAAGGAAGCAGTTGCACAATGCATGTCCGCATTAAGCAATGATGCGACGGTGATTGAAAAAAATAATCTCGAGGCAATTTTTGAAATCTGCACGTATGGGATGATGCTTGCTGCAGGTCTTGGCTCTATGCTGTATCTGGACAGCTATCTAACAATCTGTGTGATTCTGGCAAGTATGGTGCCGCTGCTGGTATCTGTATTCTTTTCCGGCGCTTTGCAAAGAGCAGAGTGTTGTACATCGAAGCACCATGCGGACTTCATTGCTCTGCTGAAGGATTTGTTCAGTGGTTTTACGGTAATCAAAAGCTTTCAGGCGGAAGCTGTAGTGCTCGATGCTTTTGAGCAGGAAAATGCAGCGCTGGAGAAATCCAAAAAACGTCGCAGGGATCTGATTTCCATACTGATGCTGCTGTCGCAGATATCCGGGTTTCTAGTGAATCTGGTCGTTTTCGGTCTAGGTGCCTGGTTGTGTATCCAAGGCAGAATTACTGCAGGGACGGTGATTGCATTCGTCCAGCTGCTGAATTATATTACACTGCCGATTGAAAAGCTCCCTGCACTGTACTCAACAAGAAAGGCCAGTGCCGCCCTCATGGAAAAAGGGGAAGCTGTTTTACATGTGAAGGAGGAATTGCTTCCTGAGAAAACAGTAACAAAGTTTCGGCAGGCTGTAGCACTGGAGCATGTGAGTTTCTCATATGAGGAAGGGAAAAAGGTTTTGTCTGATATCAACATTCGTTTTGAAAAGGGAAAGCGATATGCTGTTGTTGGAGCGAGCGGAAGCGGGAAATCCACTCTGCTGCAGCTGTTGCTGGGATATGATCGAGGCTATGAGGGAAAAATTTTTCTGGATGAAGTAGAGCTCAATGCATTAAGCAGAGAAAGTCTCTATCGTCTGGTATCCATGGTGGAGCAGAATGTTTTTGTATTCAATGCAACACTGCTGGATAATATTACAATGTTTCAAAGCTTTCCTCCGGCTGTCTGTGAACATGCCCTAAAGCGCAGTGGTCTGGATGCATTTGTACGTGAAAAGGGTGCCGAGTATCTGTGCGGAGAGAACGGCTGTATGCTATCCGGTGGGGAAAAGCAGCGCATCAGTATAGCACGCGGTTTCATTCGCAATGCACAAATCCTTATGATGGATGAAGCAACGGCGGCACTGGATACTGCAACCGCCCGTTATGTAGAGGAGTCAATCCTGCACCTTGACGATGTAACCGCAATCGTGGTTACCCATAAGCTGCATGCCGATATTCTGAAGCAATACGATGAGATTCTCGTTATGAAGGATGGACGAATTGAGGAAGCAGGAACATTTGAGGAGCTGTATGCAAGAAAGGGATGCTTCTATTCCCTGTATCGTCTAAGTGTCTGATATGAAAAAGGATCTCTTATAGAGGTTCTTTCTTGCGTTTTACATAAAAAAGCAAAAAATAGTTGAAATCCGAAAGAAAATTTGCTATTATTATTAGGCGTTGAGATGTCTACATAGCTCAGCTGGATAGAGCACACGCCTTCTAAGCGTGCGGTCGCAGGTTCGAATCCTGCTGTGGACGCCATTCGAAAATACAGGGCTTTCCTTTCATGTTAAGGAAAGCCTTTATTTGTAACAAGAAAACCACCTGTTATACAGGTGGTTCTAAAAAGCTTAAGCTATAAGAAAAGTAACAAAAA